>Ga0213834_100142_pt1 | contig 70292 bp, 54 predicted proteins | sample SWPTP12_FD_160580 | JGI IMG/M metagenome (GOLD analysis project Ga0213834, IMG submission 160580) | Coastal seawater microbial communities from Marineland, Florida, United States - SWP TP1 #2 | ecosystem: Environmental > Aquatic > Marine > Coastal | place: USA: Florida | collected 2016-08-06 | reverse complement strand
GTAAGCGAGTGAAGAGTCAGATCCACTGTGTCGTCAGCGATATGGGAAGGCGATTCTTGCAGGCAGGTCGAATGGCCCGCCCCTCGCAAGCCCGGAGACCGGCCCGTCAATGACATATGACAAACCCGCGGTGGGCGGGTGCAGTTGCGTTCACGGCTGACGCCCGTCAGTGGTGCGCCCTTGCGCTTTCCCGTCGCTGACCACTCCAGAGGGAAGCGCCATGTCGATCAGCACTACCAGCCAGACATCCAGCAACGTCAGCACCCAGACTCAGACCCAACGCCTGACCGCCGCCGTCAGCGCCATGATTCTGGGCGCCTTCCTGGTTTACTTCGCAGGGTTCTCGCACATCGATGCCGTGCACAATGCTGCGCACGACACCCGCCACAGCTCCGCATTTCCTTGCCACTGAGACCTGCCGCCATGTTCAAGCGTATCGCTCACACGGCTGGTTTCACAGGCCTGCTCGCGGCCCTGCTGCTGACCTTGCTGCAGAGTTTCTGGGTTGCGCCGCTGATTCTGCAGGCTGAAACCTACGAGAAAGCCCCGGCCGCCGAGATGCACGAGCATGCCGACGGCGCCATGGCCGGGCATGTTCACGACGAAGAGGCCTGGGAACCTGAAGATGGCTGGCAGCGCGTGCTGTCCACCACCGGCGGCAATCTGGTTGTCGCCGTGGGCTTTTCGCTGATGCTGGCCGCGATTTACACCCTGCGCAGCCCGAACAGCGCTCGCCAGGGCGTGCTATGGGGTTTGGCGGGTTTCGCCGTGTTCGTCCTCGCGCCGACCCTCGGCCTGCCACCGGAATTGCCGGGCACCGCGGCCGCCGATCTCACGCAGCGGCAGATCTGGTGGGTCGGCACCGCCGCTTCGACCGCTGCCGGACTGGCGCTCATCGTGTTCGCCCGCAGCTGGCTGTTGAAAGCCCTGGGCGTCGCCATTCTGGTGGTGCCCCACGTCGTCGGCGCGCCGCAGCCTGAAGTGCATGCTGCACTGGCGCCCGAAGCCCTCGAAGCCCAGTTCAAAGTGGCCTCGCTGGTGACCAATGCGTTGTTCTGGGCCGGCATGGGCGTGATCAGCGCCTGGCTGTTCCGTCGACACGAAGCAGCGTCGACGCAGTCCGGTCTGAATCACGCGGTATGATTGACGCCGGCAACCGGCCGATCCTTGTGATCGGTCTGGGCTGCCAGCGCGGCTGTCCGGCATCGGTGCTGCAGGGTCTGATCGAAGTGTGCCTGCTGGAACACGGCGTCAGCGTTCGCGACATCAGCGCCCTCGCCTCCATCGACAGCAAATCGAACGAAACGGGATTGCTGGAACTGGCCGACCATATGCGCCTGCCGCTGATGTTCTTCAGTGCCGATGAACTGAAAATCGTTGAATCGCAGCTGAGCCATCGCTCACCCACAGCGTTCGCGCACACGGGTTGTCACGGCGTGGCGGAAAGCGCGGCACTGGTGATGGCGTCCCGACTGTCGAACGGCTCGGCCAGCCTTTTGATCGAGCGCCGCAACAGCTCTCGCGCCACCTTCGCACTGGCTATCGGCATCACCGCCTGACGCTGACCGGCGCACATTTCTGGAGACCCCATGACCGTTTTTTTCATCGGCGCCGGACCTGGCGACCCTGACCTGATCACCGTCAAGGGCCAGCGCCTGATCCGCAGCTGTCCGGTGATCATCTACGCCGGATCGCTGGTGCCAGAGGCTGTGCTGGAAGGCCATCAGGCGGTGCAAGTGTCCAACAGTGCCGAATTGCACCTGGACCAGATCATCGCCTTGATGAAATCCGCTCATGCAAATGGTCAGGACGTCGCCCGCGTGCACTCCGGCGACCCCAGTCTGTACGGCGCCATCGGCGAGCAGATTCGCTGTCTCAAAGCCCTGGGAATCCCGTTCGAGATCATTCCCGGCGTCACTGCCACGGCGGCATGCGCAGCGCTGCTGGGCACTGAACTGACCCTGCCGGACATCTCCCAAAGCGTCATCCTGACGCGTTACGCGGACAAGACCGCCATGCCGCCGGGCGAGTCGCTCGGCGAACTGGCGCAGCACCGGGCGACGATGGCAATTCACCTGGGCATCAACAATCTTGGCAAGATCGTTGCCGAGCTGACACCGTATTACGGCGCAGACTGCCCGATCGCCGTGGTCCACCGCGCCAGCTGGCCGGACCAGGACTGGGTGTGCGGGACGCTGGGTGACATCGAAGACAAGGTGCAAGCCAAGGGTTTCCGCCGCACCGCGCTGATCCTCGTGGGCCGCGTGCTGGGTAACGACGTGTTCAGCGAGTCGTCGCTGTACCGCGCCGGGCACGCCCACGTGTTCCGGCCGTGACCTGGATTGAGGTCTGATCCGTTTTTGATGCTGGAAGGAATTCTAGACGCCTGGCTTGCCGGCAATCTGCTGCGCAGCTGCATCGAACCGACTTTCTCGATCTGACAGCCTTCATCACAGCGCTTGCTGCTGGTACCGGCAGATCGTCTCGACGCGGCCCAGAGACAAGCCACGCGCCTACAGGGATTCAGGCACCCAACAAAAAGCCCCGAACCAGTCGGGGCTTTTTGAGGGAGAAAAACCGCTTAGTAGTAAGCGTTTTCTTTCTGGGTGTGGTCAGTCACATCACGCACGCCGGCAAGCTCGGGAATCCGCTCCAGCAAGGTACGCTCGATGCCTTCCTTGAGGGTGACATCAGCCTGACCGCAGCCCTGGCAACCACCACCGAATTGCAGCACGGCAATGTTGGCGTCGTCTTCTTCAACGACATCGATCAGCGTCACCTGCCCGCCATGACTGGCCAGACCCGGATTGATTTCGGTCTGCAGGTAATAGTTGATGCGCTCGTTGATCGGGCTGTCGGCATTGACCATTGGCACTTTGGCGTTCGGCGCCTTGATGGTCAGCTGACCGCCCATGCGGTCGGTGGCGTAATCGACCACGGCGTCGTCCAGAAACGCCTCGCTGAACGAGTCGATCCAGGCAGTGAAGCTCTTGAGGCCGATGGCCTTGTCTTCCGGTTTCTCTTCGCCAGGCTTGCAGTAGGCAATGCAGGTTTCAGCGTATTGGGTGCCAGGCTGGGTAATAAACACGCGGATGCCGATGCCCGGCGTGTTCTGCTTTTGCAGCAGATCGGCCAGGTAATCGTGGGCGGCATCGGTAATCGTAATAGCGGTCATGAAAATTCCTCGCAGACGTGGGGCGGAGTTTACGCCAATCGACGGCGCCTGACAAAGCCCTACTATTCTGGTCAGGTAAAGATCAGGAAAGCGCCGCTTCCTTCACTCCCCTCCTGCCGTCCAGCCAGGCTTTCATCCGGCGATACAAACCTTTTTCGATCCACTCGTAGCTCAGCCAGGAGCCCAGTGCGATCACCGGTACACAGACGGCGAACACCGCGTAGGGATCGAAACCATAGCGCTCGCTGGCCAGCCAACCGCCATAAAGCACCAGCACATGGAGCAGATACACCGAATATGAGCAGTCGCCCATGATTTTCAAGAGACGACTGCCGCGCAAGTACGGCTCCAGCGAAATACAGGCCACCACGATCACCGCGCTGGGCAGGCCCCAGTTAACGATGCGCAGGTCCGGCGGCAGCTGTTTGATCGTCAGCAGCGCGCCGCCGATCGCCAGCAGTGGCAGCCAGAGGCGCTCGGTGATCCAGCCACGGCGGTAGATTACCCCGATGCCAATGCCCAACAGGAATTCATAAACGATATCGTTGGCATAGAAACGGCTGATCAGCCCTGAGCGACCCAGCACGTCGGTCACCGCGAACAGCGCAGCCGCGATGATCAGGGGGCGCAGACGCTGCTGGAACAGGAACACCATGGAGAACAGCACGTAGAACAACATCTCGTAATTCAATGTCCAGCCGACGTTCAACGTGGGATACAGGCCATAACCGCCCGGGTTTTCCGACGGAATGAACAGCAGAGAGAGGATGAAGCTCTGCCAGTCGACGACCTGATGAGGCAGCAGCGGATGCGCCACCACCACCAACAACCCCATGACCAGCGTGTAAAGCCAGTACGCGGGGACTATGCGGATGAGGCGATTGAGCATGAAGCGGCCGGCCGGAATGTCCTTGTCGACCGTCGACAGGTAGATGACCAGACCGCTGATGACGAAGAAGATGTCGACGCCGACGGCGCCTTTTTCAGTAAAAAACCGGCCGATCGGGCCGCTTGGGTGGAAGTCGAAAAAAATCTGCATGAAGTGGTGACACACAACGGCCCACGCGGCGAGTGCCCGCAGGGCTTGAACCGAAATCAACATCTGCAACCTCTTGCTTACTCTGGTTTGACCCACGATCCCGGACCTCGAAAAGGGCCATGCTGGCGGGACGACTCACAGGGTCCGAGTCAGGTTTGGGCAAAAGGTTCGGCAGGTCTGACGGGCTGCATAATGGCTGCACGCCATGTTTTACGAGGGTTTTTCCAGTTTCGCCTCGTACTGCCGGGACAATGCGGAAGTTGGGTCGGCAGGAAATAATTGTGAGTATGAGCGGGCATCTGAGGGCGAATTCTCAACCCATGCACCTCGACAGCCTGCACCGGCCTCTTCCCGGCTGAAGCCGGTCCTACAACGTCGCAGGCTTTTTCGTAGGATCCGCTTAAGCCGTTCCCACAGGCGCCGCAAGCTTTTCGTAGGACCGGCTTCAGCCGGGAAGGCGTCCGCTGTTACGCCGCTGATCGAAGGGGCGTTATAGACCGCTGACTTACTTCCTCGAGTGATCACAGCGCCAGGTCCTGCGAATCAGAGATTCTCGTACCGATTCATATCCAGCACTCCCGCCTCCTGCGGCTCAGTCTCCTGGATATAGCGGTCCAGGTCGTGGAAGTACGTCCAGAACAGCGGATGGCTGCGGCGCACACCCCAACGCTGGACGATGCGATCGAACGCAGGCTTGTCGTTCCGGGCCTGCTCCATGGCGTCGACGAACGCGCTGACCTCGCTGGCCGGGACGTTGAAGATGAAGTTGGGGTAGCTGCTGAGCACGCCCGGGTAGATCGTCAGCGTGTCCAGCCCCGGCTGATAGCGATAAACCTCGCCGAGCAGAAACGCCACGTTAGCGTGGGCGCGGTTGCGCAGCATGCTGTAGACAATCCGTTTGCCGCTGCCATCCTGAATGCGCAGCATCGTCGCTTCAGGCAACTGATTGATGACCTTCAGGCCTGCCGCAGGTCGTGAAGCCAGCCGGCTGAGCGACTGCTCGACCTCACTGAAAACCGGGTCCAGCCCTTTGCGCGAACAATAGGCGCCGCTGCAGCGGTTGATCGGATCGGGCGTGACGTTCAACGTGCCCGCGCGCTCGATCAGCTTGCGTTCGAAATCCCGCTTGGGGTGTTCCTCGTCCAGCTTCATGCCGCTTGGCGTGTCGTTATCGATGGCCTGGTAATCCAGCCACATCTTCACTTTGCCACTGTTCTGGTACCAGCTGCCGAGGATGTCGTCGCGTTTGTCGGCCGGCATCAGACGCAGGAAATTGACTTCGGCGCCGTTGCGGATCAGGTCGAAATACAACCGCGTCTGCACTTGGTGAGACACGTTGCCGTACACGTCGAAGTTCACCACCAACTGATAATACGTGCGCTCCAGCAGCGGGTAGTCGAACAGCCACACGGTGGTCGGCAGGTCGCCGATCAGCCCTTTGTTGACGGTGGCGCTGTCGAAGTGACGGAAGATGGTCAGCAAGGCGTTGTCGTTGCCGGCCCACAGCGTGGCCCAACCGGGCGGCGGCATGTGCGCGTAGGCGTCGCTGCGCAGATCCTCGTACTCGTTGCGCTTGTCACGGTAGTCGTGCCAGAGGCTGAGGACGCTGCCGACATCGTCGTTCTGCCCCGGCATCGCCAGCAACGGCGTGGCCTTGGCCCGGTAAGCGGCATCGGTGATGTAGCGGTCGTGTGCCGGCTCCTGGAACAAGGCCCAGAAGTGATCGCGAATCACATCGGTGGCGATCTGTCCCCGGCACACAGGGCCGCGGATGAACGTGCGCACGAAGTATTCCGCGTTGTCCAGCATGAACTGGTAACGCGCGACCGCAGGAATTTCCTTGAACGTATCGAATGGATTGGCGCGGCGTTGCGGCCCATAGCCTGGCAATTCCGTGGCGTGCCAGTTGCCGCTGTAGAACAGCTGCTTGACCCTCGCCAGTTTCTGCGGCCCCATCGGGTAGGTGATGTGGGTCTTGTGCACGATCACGCCTTGCACCGGCATCAAGCGGTAGTAAAACGTCGTGCCGGGATCGTCATCGGGACGCCGGGTGGCAATGAGGTCCACAGGCTGGCCACTGGGCGTGCGCGAACGTACCCACTGGAAAAAATGCCCCTGCTCACCGTCGGTAAAGTAGATGTGCGCAAGAAACAGGTGCTCGTAGAGCCAGCGCGCCACCAGTGCTTCGGTGGAGCCGGGCCGGTTGAACAGGGCTTCCCATTCACTGATCTGCGCCGCCTCGCCAGCGTTTGGCTGCACCGGCGTCTGTTCCACCGGTGCGCCCTGCGCCAGCCAGCTCTGCAAGGTCGTGTACTGGGCGTCGGTCAGCCCGGTCACTGCCAGCGGCATGCCCTGCCCCGGATGCGACCTGGCGTAACCTTCGAATTCTTGCGGCAGCGGGCACATGTTTTCGCGATTGAGCCCCAACACGATGTCGTCAGGCAGTCTGGCGTTGGGCACCAGGGGCGCGCTGTGGCCAAGTTCGAGCATCTTCGCCATCAGCGCGGCCTGATTGCTCTGTCCGTCCAGCACTGAATAAAAGCCCTTCCTGCGCCAGGCATCAGGGCCTTGTGCGTCGTAGAAGATCCGCGTCGGCGCCACTGCCTGACTGCGATCGCCCTGATACACCGGTACTTTGGACGCCCCGCGCGACACGCCTTCCGCGCTGCCCAGGTTCAACTGGCACGCCGCATCGTTGCACGCATGGCAGGCGACACACTTCTCGGTAAAGATCGGCTGGATGTCCCGGCTGTAGGAAATGGCCGGGGAAGCGGTGGGCGATTGCGCCAGCGCTGCACCGCATGACAACAGACCCACACACAGGGCGAACAAGCGATGCAACATGGAACGGGCGTCCTGAAAATAAAAAACCCGTCAATTCTACCCGTGGCGAACCGATATCAACATGAGCAGAATTCATGTAAATCCGGTAACGGTTTAAAACGGTACAGGTTTGCTATTATTTCGCCCTTTTCAGCGACACCCTATTTCGTACTTTTTCATCCGGGTAACCTTCATGTCAGATCGCAGCGCGCGTCTTCAAGCACTCCAGCAGGCTCTCAAAGAGCGGATTCTGATTCTCGATGGCGGCATGGGCACCATGATCCAGAGCTATCGACTGGAGGAAGAAGACTATCGCGGCAAGCGCTTCGCCGACTGGCCCAGCGACGTCAAGGGCAACAATGACCTGCTCATCCTGACCCGTCCGGACGTGATCGGCGCGATCGAAAAAGAGTACCTGGACGCCGGCGCCGACATCCTCGAAACCAACACCTTCAACGCCACCCAGGTGTCCCAGGCCGATTACGGCATGGAAGCGCTGGTCTACGAACTGAACGTGGAAGGCGCCCGGCTGGCGCGCAAAGTGGCCGATGCAAAAACCCTCGAAACGCCGGACAAGCCGCGTTTCGTCGCCGGCGTGCTCGGCCCGACCAGCCGCACCTGCTCGCTGTCTCCGGATGTGAACAACCCCGGCTATCGCAACGTTACCTTCGACGAGCTGGTCGAGAACTACACCGAGGCAACCCGCGGCCTGATCGAAGGCGGTGCGGACATGATCCTCATCGAAACCATCTTCGACACGCTGAACGCCAAGGCCGCGATCTTCGCCGTGCAGGGTGTGTTCGACGAGATCGGCCATCAATTGCCGATCATGATCTCCGGCACCATCACCGATGCCTCGGGCCGTACGCTGTCGGGCCAGACCACCGAAGCCTTCTGGAACTCGGTGCGTCACGCCAATCCGCTTTCCGTCGGCCTGAACTGCGCACTGGGTGCCAGCGAGCTGCGGCCGTATCTGGAAGAGCTGTCGAACAAGGCTGACACCCACGTCTCGGCGCACCCGAACGCCGGCTTGCCGAACGAGTTCGGTGAGTACGACGAGAGCCCGGCGGAGATGGCCAAGGTCGTCGAAGAGTTCGCACAAAGCGGCTTCCTGAACATCGTCGGCGGCTGCTGCGGGACCACGCCTGCGCACATCAAGGCCATCGCCAACGCCGTTGCCCGGTACGCGCCGCGCGCCATTCCGGACATCCCCAAAGCCTGCCGGCTGTCGGGCCTGGAGCCGTTCACCATCGATCGCCAGTCGTTGTTCGTCAACGTCGGCGAGCGCACCAACATCACCGGCTCCGCCCGCTTCGCCCGCCTGATCCGCGAAGACAACTACACCGAAGCCCTGGAAGTCGCGCTGCAACAGGTCGAGGCCGGTGCTCAGGTGATCGACATCAACATGGACGAGGGCATGCTCGATTCGAAGAAGGCCATGGTGACCTTCCTCAATCTGATCGCCGGTGAGCCGGACATTTCCCGCGTCCCGATCATGATCGACTCCTCCAAATGGGAAGTGATCGAGGCCGGCCTCAAGTGCATTCAGGGCAAGGGCATCGTCAACTCGATCAGCATGAAAGAAGGCGTCGAGCAGTTCATTCATCACGCCAGGTTGTGCAAGCGCTACGGCGCGGCAGTGGTGGTCATGGCCTTCGACGAAGCCGGCCAGGCCGACACCGAAGCGCGCAAGAAGGAAATCTGCAAACGCTCCTACGAAATTCTGGTCAACGAAGTCGGCTTCCCGCCGGAAGACATCATCTTCGACCCGAACATCTTCGCCGTCGCCACCGGCATCGAGGAACACAACAACTACGCGGTCGATTTCATCAACGCCTGCGCCTACATCCGCGACGAGCTGCCGTATGCGCTGACCTCCGGCGGCGTGTCCAACGTGTCGTTCTCGTTCCGCGGCAACAACCCGGTTCGCGAGGCCATCCACTCGGTGTTCCTGCTGTACGCGATCCGCGCCGGGCTGACCATGGGTATCGTCAACGCCGGTCAACTGGAAATCTACGACGAGATCCCGAAGGAACTGCGCGATGCCGTCGAGGACGTGGTGCTTAATCGCACGCCCAACGGCACCGACGCGCTGCTCGCCATCGCCGACAAGTTCAAGGGCGATGGCTCGGTCAAGGAAGCCGAAACCGAAGAATGGCGCGGCTGGGAGGTCAACGAGCGGCTCAAGCACGCGCTGGTCAAGGGCATCACCACCCATATCGTGGAAGACACCGAGGCGTCGCGCCTGACCTTCACGCGCCCGATCGAAGTCATCGAAGGGCCGCTGATGGCCGGCATGAACGTGGTCGGCGACCTGTTCGGCTCGGGCAAGATGTTCCTGCCACAGGTGGTCAAATCCGCTCGCGTGATGAAGCAGGCCGTGGCCCACCTGATCCCGTTCATCGAAGCGGAGAAAGGCGACAAGCCGGAAGCCAAGGGCAAGATTCTGATGGCCACGGTCAAGGGCGACGTGCACGACATCGGCAAGAACATCGTCGGCGTGGTGCTGGGCTGTAACGGCTACGACATCGTCGACCTGGGTGTGATGGTGCCGGCGGAGAAGATCCTGCAGGTGGCCAGAGACGAGAAGTGCGACATCATCGGCCTGTCCGGCCTGATCACGCCTTCGCTGGACGAAATGGTCCACGTCGCCCGGGAAATGCAGCGGCAGAACTTCAGCCTGCCGCTGATGATCGGCGGCGCGACGACGTCCAAGGCCCATACGGCAGTGAAAATCGAACCGAAATACAGCAACGACGGCGTCATCTACGTCACCGATGCCTCGCGCGCGGTGGGCGTGGCGACCCAGTTGCTGTCCAAGGAGCTCAAAGCCGGATTCATCGAGAAGACCCGCGCCGAATACGTCGAAGTGCGCGAACGCACCTCGGCGCGCAGCGCACGCACCGAACGCCTGACCTACAGCGCGGCCATCGCCAAGAAACCGCAGTTCGACTGGAGCTCCTACGCGCCGGTCAAGCCGACCTTCACCGGTGTGAAGGTGCTGGAAGACATCGACCTGAACGTGCTGGTCGACTACATCGACTGGACGCCGTTCTTCATTTCCTGGGATCTGGCGGGCAAATACCCGCGCATCCTCACCGATGAAGTCGTCGGTGAAGCGGCGACGTCGCTGTTCAACGACGCGCAAGAGTTGCTGCGCAAGCTGATCGACGAGAAGCTGATCCGCAGCCGGGCAGTGTTCGGTTTCTGGCCTGCCAATCAGGTCGATCACGATGACATTCAGCTGCTCGACGACGACGGCCAGCCGCTGGCGAAACTGCATCACTTGCGCCAGCAGATCATCAAGACCGACGGCAAGCCGAACTTCTCGCTGGCCGACTTCGTCGCGCCTCGAGACAGCGGTGTGACCGATTATGTGGGCGGCTTCATCACCACCGCCGGCATCGGCGCCGAGGAAGTGTCCAAGGCGTATCAGGACAAGGGCGACGATTACAACGCGATCATGGTCAAGGCCCTTGCCGACCGTCTGGCCGAAGCCTGCGCCGAATGGCTGCACCAGCAGGTGCGTAAAGAGTACTGGGCCTACGCAACCGACGAGCAGCTGAACAACGAAGACCTGATCAAGGAAAAGTACGTTGGCATCCGCCCTGCTCCCGGCTATCCGGCCTGCCCGGATCACACCGAGAAAGGCGTGTTGTTCGACCTGCTGGACCCGACCCAGGGCGACGGCAAGCCAGGCATCAGCGGCGTGTTCCTCACCGAGCACTACGCAATGTTCCCGGCCGCCGCCGTCAGCGGTTGGTACTTCGCTCACCCTCAGGCGCAATACTTCGCAGTGGGCAAGGTCGACAAGGACCAGGTCGAAAGCTACAACGCCCGCAAAGGTCAGGAAATGCGCGTCACCGAGCGCTGGCTGGCGCCGAATCTGGGCTATGACGAATAAGCCAATGGGCTGATCAACCTGCAGAAGCGTTTGCCCGCGACAGGGTCGTGTCAGTGATTCAGCGCCCGCTGACACCGCACGATCGGGCAAGCGCCACCGCAGGCCCTCACCGATTTACGACTATCCTTCCTGCAGACCTTCCACGGTGGTCTGGAGGATGTCATGGACAAACCGAACGAAGCCCCTTCCCCGACGCCTGACGACGGCACGCCGCCAACCTTCTGGCAGATGCTGCACAGCGTCATGGCCGCGGCCTTTGGCGTTCAGAGCCAGCGCAATCGTGCGCGGGATTTCAGTCATGGCAAGCCGGTGCACTTCATCCTGCTTGGCGTTGCCTTCACGGCCTTCTTCGCGCTGGCCCTGCTGGGCATCGTGCAACTGGTGCTGTTTTTCGCAAGCCGCTGAGCCAGATCGGCGTCAGTCCCGAGGTCCGGCTTTCACGAAGGGATACCCCACACCGGCGGGACTGCGGCCTTCGGTAAACTGACGCACGTCAATGTCGTAGTCGTCGCGCTGATTGGCCTGGATGTAAAACGCGGCGTCCTTGCGCTCCCTGACCTGCATCGCGCTCACCCGCCAGTTGCCGATGCGCTGGCGCGCCGAGGGCTCGGCCTCGTCGTAATCATGCAGCAGCACGAGCGCCCAGCCACCCAGCGTGAAGTGGCCACCGACCACCACGTTCAACAGGCCGTCCCGTTGCGCCTGCAACGCGGCCGTCGAATCGTTGATCGTCCCGAGCAGAACGTCCTTTCCAGGCTGCTGGCCGGTTTCGCGAATGGCATCCATCACCCCGAATGCCATCTGATCGCTGGCCGTCCAGATCACGTTGGTGCCCGGGTAACGCTTGAGCAGCACCTGCGCCTGTTCATGCGCGCGATCACGACGCCAGCCGCCCAGCACGATCTGGCGCAGGCGCACGTGAGGGTATTCGGCGAGCGCCCGGTACAGGCCACGCTCGCGCTGCAGCGAAACCGGCGTGCTGTTGGTTCCGGAGAAGGCAAGCATTTCGACGGGTTTGCCGGGCGCTGCGAGTGACTGTGCCTCGATCAGTTGCCGGGCGACCCGATAACCGCCCTCCTCGTCGTTGGCGACCAGGCTGCCGAGAAAGTCGGGGTAGCGAACGGCAAGATCGCCCAGAATGCCCAGTTGATCCGCCGTGAAGGTGTTGTTGACCGCCAGCAACCGAACCCCGCTGCCCACCGAAAGCCGCAGGATTTCCGGAGCCACGTTCAGCTCGTTGGAGAACACTAGGTAGTCTGGCCGCTCGGGCCCCGACAGCGTCTGGCGCGCCAGCGTGAGCAAGGCGCGGGTGTCGCGGTTGGTGTAGTGAATTTTCAGGCGCATGCCAAGCCGGTCGGCAGCCGTCTGCATGAACCGTGAATAGCTTGACCAATAAGGGTCCGGTGCCGAGCCCGGATTAAGGAAAACCACCGACGCCGCGCACGCGCCGCTCGACCACATCCCCCACACCAGTAAAAGGAGGCAGCCATTGAAAAACTTGATCATGGACACCCCGCCTTACGCCAAAGAACACTCGGCAGGCCTGTAAAAACCAGACCCGCTCCTATCCTATCGGCAGCCGTCGGGGATTGTGTACCCGACTTGAAGGCGAAGTGCCTGTATTACTGGTGGCTGACCCAGAAAACCGCGGCACCCACGACGAGAATAATAATGAAGAGAATCGCCCAGGCATCCACGTGGCTGTCGGACTTGGCAACTTTAGGGTGGTTGTTACTCATTGCATCGCCTCTTGTCAGTTCTTATTGGTGATTGCAGATGGAGCAAGCGGCGGACGGTTGACCGCAGCCATTGCCAGAGTAAAGTTGACGCTTTCCCTCACCACAAGTGGGGTCATGAATAGCCGATGAAGTGCTTAGCACTTTCAGTTATTTACTTATATTCAAACATCACTTTTGCGCATATCCGCAAACTGGTAACCTCCCCCGGCTCCTTTTGGGGCTGCGCGACCGTGCGCGCAGATTTGTTCAGCGGCCTGAAACCCTTGCGACAACGCATCGCCTGCTTCGGGCCGTCTAAGCAGCAGTGAACCGCCTGAGAACAGGACCACCATGTACGTATACGACGAGTACGATCAGCGGATCATCGAGGACCGCGTCAAGCAGTTCCGCGACCAGACCCGCCGCTATCTGGCCGGCGAGCTCAGCGAAGAAGAGTTCCGCCCGCTTCGCCTGCAAAACGGCCTCTACATCCAGCGTTTCGCCCCGATGCTTCGCGTGGCCGTGCCTTACGGTCAACTGACGTCGCGCCAGACTCGCATGCTGGCGAAAATCGCCCGCGACTACGACAAGGGCTACGCCCACATCAGTACCCGCCAGAACGTGCAGTTCAACTGGCCGGCGCTGGAAGACATTCCCGATATTCTCGCTGAACTGGCCACCGTGCAGATGCACGCGATCCAGACCAGCGGTAACTGCCTGCGCAACGTCACCACGGACCAGTTTGCCGGCGTCGCCGCCGATGAGCTGGTTGACCCGCGCCCATGGTGTGAGATCGTGCGTCAGTGGACGACATTCCACCCGGAATTCGCCTACCTGCCGCGCAAGTTCAAGATCGCGATCAACGGTTCCACGTCCGACCGCGCCGCCATCGAAGTCCATGACATTGGCCTGGAGCCGGTCAAGAACGCCGCTGGCGAACTTGGCTTCCGCGTGCTGGTGGGCGGTGGTCTGGGTCGTACGCCGGTCGTCGGTGCGTTCATCAACGAGTTCCTGCCGTGGCAGGATCTGCTGAGCTACCTGGACGCCATCCTGCGCGTGTACAACCGCTACGGTCGTCGCGACAACAAGTACAAGGCCCGGATCAAGATCCTGGTCAAGGCGCTCACCCCTGAAGTCTTCGCCGAGAAGGTCGAGGCGGAAATGGCCCACCTGCGTGGCGGCCAGACCACCCTGACCGAAGCCGAAGTGCATCGTGTCGCCAAACACTTCGTCGATCCCGAGTACAAGGCGCTGGCCGACTACAGCGCTGAACTCGCCCAGCTCGACAAAGAGCATCCGGGTTTTGCCCGCTGGCGCTCGCGCAACGTGCTGGCGCACAAGAAGCCCGGCTACGCTGCCGTGACGCTGTCGCTCAAGCCGACCGGCGTTGCCCCGGGCGACGTCACCGACAAGCAACTGGACGGCATCGCCGACCTGGCCGACCGCTACAGTTTCGGCCAGCTGCGCACCTCCCACGAGCAAAACATCATTCTGGCCGACGTCGAGCAGAGCCAGCTCTTCACGATGTGGGGCGAGCTGCGCGAGCAAGGTTTCGCGACGCCGAACATCGGCCTGCTGACTGACATCATCTGCTGCCCGGGCGGCGATTTCTGCTCGCTCGCCAACGCAAAATCGATCCCGATCGCCGAATCGATCCAGCGCCGTTTCGACGATCTGGACTACCTGTTCGACATCGGCGAATTGGACCTGAACATTTCCGGCTGCATGAACGCCTGCGGCCACCACCACGTCGGCCATATCGGCATTCTGGGCGTGGACAAGAAAGGTGAAGAGTTCTACCAGGTGTCCCTTGGCGGCAGCGCCAGCCGGGACGCAAGCCTGGGCAAGATCCTTGGCCCATCATTCGCACAGGACGCCATGCCGGACGTGATCGAGAAGCTGATCAATGTCTACGTTGAGAAACGCAACGAGGACGAGCGCTTCATCGACACTTACCAGCGTATCGGCATCGACCCTTTCAAGGAGCGCGTCTATGCAGCGAATCATTAAGAACAACGAAGTCATCGACGAAACCTGGCACCTGTTGCCCAAGGACACCGAGTTCGGCAGCCTGTCGAACTGCGACGACCTGATCGTGCCACTGGCCCTGTGGCGCGAGCACGGCCATGCGCTGAAAGCACGTGATGGTGGCCTGGGTGTCTGGCTGGACAGCGATGAAGAGGCCGAAGAAATCGGTGACGACGCCAATCAGTTCCAGGTCATCGCCCTGAACTTCCCGGCATTCACCGATGGACGCAGCTACTCCAACGCTCGCCTGCTGCGCGATCGCTACGGCTACAAAGGCGAACTGCGCGCGATCGGCGACGTGCTGCGCGACCAGTTGTTCTACCTGCATCGCTGCGGCTTCGATGCCTTCGCCATTCGTGCGGACAAAGACCCGTACGAAGCGCTGGCAAGTCTGCGGGACTTTTCGGTGACGTATCAGGCAGCCACCGACGAGCCTTTGCCCTTGTTCCGTCGCCGTTGATCCGGCGCTGATCCAGAGCCCACAAAAAAGCCCCGGTTTCGTAAGAAATCGGGGCTTTTTCGTATCACCTGTAAAAGGTCGTTTGCCCGCGAAGAGCGAATTCAGCCGCTGAAAATGCAGCGGTCATACCGGTGGTTTCATGAGCACTCCTCGAGGGCCGGCATTTGCCAGGCTTTCAGGCTAAGCACAACACCTGTGCAAATGCTCCACGAAGGCTGATTTCCAATCACTGCCTGTCGACTGCATGCACCGGCCTATTCCCGGCTAAAGCCGGTCCTGCAGACGCCGCGAGCCTTTCGTAGGACCGGCTTCAGCCGGGAAGGCGCTCGGTCATCTATCGGGATCGAGGCTGACACACCGCGTCGCGGGACAAGCCACGCTCCAGATCCCGTCGGATCCGGGCAAAACATTCCGTGCGTGCAGATTCGTTCAGATCGCCCAGATCCGTTCCTTTACCAAAACCGCTGTTGCGTCAGCTTGCTCCACCAGCCTGTCACCAGCCGGTCGACCGACCCGCTCGCCGCGAGGCCGACGCGCTCTTGCAGGCTCTTGCGTTCGGCGTAATGCAGATGGAAGACGTCGGCAGATTTGGCCTTCTCGGACAGGTACTCGTCGCTGGTCTTCAGTTCATCCACGAGTTGTTTGTCCTTGGCCGCCATGCCCAGCCAGACTTCGCCGGTGGCCACTTCATCGATCTGCAGCTGAGGGCGGTAGCTGGCGACGAAGTTCTTGAACAGCTCGTGAGTGATGTCCAGGTCCTGCTGGAATTTCTCGCGGCCTTTCTCGGTGTTTTCGCCAAAAACCGTCAGCGTGCGCTTGTACTCGCCGGCGGTCAGCACCTCGAAATCGATGTCGTGCTTTTTCAGCAGCCGGTTGACGTTAGGCAGCTGCGCAACCACGCCGATGGAACCCAGCACCGCGAAGGGCGCGCTGATGATGCGATTGCCGATACACGCCATCATGTAGCCGCCGCTGGCCGCAACCTTGTCGATGCAGATGGTCAACGGAATGCCTGCCTGCCGGATACGGGCCAGTTGCGAAGACGCCAGGCCGTAGCTGTGCACCATGCCGCCACCGCTTTCCAGGCGCAGCACCACTTCGTCCTTGTCGGTGGCCAGAGTCAGCAGTGCAGTGATTTCATGACGCATGCTTTCGGTGGCAGAAGCTTTGATGTCGCCATCGAAATCCAGTACGTAAACACGTGGCTTGTTGTCAGCCTGTTTCTTTTCCTTCTTCAGGTCCTTCGCCTGTGCCTTGCGCAGCGCCTTGAGTCGGGCCTTGTCGAGCAGCGAACCTTCCAGGCGGTCACGCAGGCCCTTGTAGAAATCGTTGAGCCTGGTCACATGCAACTGACCGCCGCCACCGCGCCGACCGCGGCCGCGCAGCGAGCCGATGACCACCAGCACCACGACGATCGCAATCACCACTGTGACGGTTTTTGCCAGAAAGCTGGCGTAATCGAACATGAACTCCACAGAAACTCCTTACCTACACGTCAGAACCTTTATGTAAGGTCCGTACAGAATCGCGAACGGATCAAGCATACCGGCGCGCCCTGCGTCGAGCCAGCGAGACGAGGCAAAACGCAGGCCAACGGCCAATTCAAACAAGCGTATGTTTTTTCATTGACAGACCCCGCACCCTCCTCATAACCTCCCAACACTTTCAACGTGCCGGGATGACGCGGACGTGGGCAGCATCTATCTGATACGACATGGCCAGGCCTCCTTTGGTGCAGACGATTACGACGTCTTGTCGCCCACCGGTTATCGCCAGGCCGAAGTCCTCGGCACGCATCTGGCCCAGTTGGGGCTGACATTCGATCGCTGCGTGTCGGGAAGCCTGTTCCGTCAACGCCACACAGCCGAAACCGCCCTTGCCCAGCTCAACGCAGCCGGCCTTGAAACCCCCGCTCTGGAAATCGACCCTGCCTTCAACGAATTCGACGCTGAAGGCGTGATTCGCGCGCTGCTGCCCGCGATGCTGCCGGACGAGCCCGAGGCACTGGAGGTCATGCGCAACGCCGCGCACAACCGCGCCGAATTCCAGCGCCTGTTCGCACTGATCATCGGCCGCTGGCTGGGGGGCGAACATGACACGCCTGCCCTGCAGAGCTGGCTGGCCTTCGTCGCCCAGGTCCGCAGTGGCCTTGAGAGCATTCTCGACAGTGCCACCGCCAACGACCGCATTGCCGTTTTTACCTCGGGCGGAACCATCACCGCCCTGCTCCACCTGATCACCCGAATGCCCGCAACCCATGCATTCGAGCTCAACTGGCAAATCGTCAACACCTCGCTCAACCAGCTCCGGTTTCGCGGTCGCGAGGTGACCCTGGCTTCCTTCAACAGTCACGCGCATTTGCAACTGATGAAGGCGCCGGAGCTCATCACCTACCGCTGAGCCCGGCCTATCGCACCCGCAAGGTGCCAGCAATCACACAAATAAAGGATGACACCATGACCTCCGTAGCCGACGCCGTACAAGCCATGAAAGCCAAGTTCAACCCGGATGCCGCTGCGGGCCTGGACCTGGTTTTCGGTTTCCGTATCGACGAAACCAAAAACTTCTCGCTGATCGTCAAAGACAAGACCTGCGACCTGCAGGAAGGCGAAAACCCTGATGCACAAGTGACCCTGGTCATGGATGGCGAAACCCTGCAAGGGATCGTCAGCGGCGAGACCGACGGCATGCAGGCTTTCATGGCCGGCAAGCTGCGTGCCGAAGGCGACATGATGCTGGCGATGAAACTGAGCGAACTGTTCCCCTCGTAAGTGCAATGAGCGCGTTCCCACCCGGACCGCGCTTTTGCCCGCTGAACCGAAGCGTTGCCGCTTCGGTTTTTTTTGCGCCGGGATTTATGCGCAGCGGTGATCAAGGCCACTGATCAGCCTGTAACACGCTCGCCAATAAGGCCGCATCCGGCTTGTTCGAGGCGCACGGCGCGCATTAGATTAGTCAATGATCATCGCCTTCCAGAATAAACAGCAGGGATAAGCATGGCGCTAACTGACCAGTCCACTCAGGTTCGATCCGGCGAAGAGCTGGACGCCGCCCTGATCGACCCCTACCTCAAATCGCACATTCCCGGCCTGACGGGCAGCGCGCAGATCAGCCAGTTTCCCGGCGGCGCTTCCAACCTGACGTACCTGTTGAAATACCCGGAGCGGGAGTTCGTCCTGCGTCGCCCGCCGTTCGGCCACAAGGCCAGAAGCGCCCACGACATGGGCCGCGAATTCCGGATTCTCAACCAGCTGCGCGATGCCTTCCCTTACTGCCCCAAAGCCTATGTGCATTGCACCGACGACTCGGTGATCGGTGCCGAGTTCTATGTCATGGAGCGCGTCGAAGGCATCATCCTGCGCTCGGAGCTTCCTGCCGAACTCAACCTTGACGCCAGCCAGACCGAAGCGCTGTGCAAAAGCTTCATCGACAAGCTGGTCGATCTGCATCAGGTCGATTACAACGCCTGCGGCCTGGGCGATCTCGGCAAGCCGCAGGGCTATGTCGAGCGGCAGATCCGTGGCTGGACCGAGCGTTATGACAAGGCGCGCACAGCGGATGCGCCGAGCTGGGAGAAGGTGGCCCGCTGGCTGGACGATAAAAAGCCCGCCGATCACCCCGTCTCAAGCCTGGTGCACAACGACTATCGCTTCGACAACGTCATCCTCGACCCCGGCAACCCGATGCAGATCATCGGCGTGCTGGACTGGGAGCTGACCACGCTGGGCGATCCGCTGATGGATCTGGGCAACAGCCTGGCGTACTGGATTCAAGCCGATGACCCGGCGCCCGTGCAACTGATGCGACGCCAGCCCAGTCACGCGCCGGGCATGTTGACCCGCGCCGGCTTCGTGGCCTATTACGCCGAGCGCTCGGGCATGCGCATCGACAATTTCGATTTTTACTACACCTACGGGCTGTTCCGTCTGGCCGGTATCGTCCAGCAGATCTATTACCGGTTTTTCCATGGCCAGACCCAGGACAAGCGGTTCGCTCAGTTCATCCACATGAACACGCTGCTGGAACGCATGGCGCTGCAAGTGATCGACCGTTCCAGCCTCTGATTCCGTTTGCGACACGATAAGGAAGACACCATGTCCAAGACTCAACTGTTCGACCTCGACGGCAAGATCGCTTTCGTCTCCGGCGCCAGCCGCGGCATCGGCGAAGCCATCGCCAGACTGCTCGCGCAGCAAGGCGCCCACGTCATCGTCTCCAGCCGCAAGATCGAAGGCTGCCAGCAGGTCGCCGACGCCATCATCGCCGAAGGTGGCAAGGCGACGCCGATTGCCTGCCATATCGGCGAGATTGAGCAGATAAGTGCGGTTTTCGCCCAGATCAAGGAACAGTTCGGACGCCTCGACATTCTGGTGAACAACGCTGCGACCAATCCGCAGTTCTGCAACGTGCTGGACACCGACCTGGGCGCCTTTCAGAAGACTGTCGACGTCAACATTCGCGGCTACTTCTTCATGTCGGTGGAAGCCGGAAAGCTGATGCGCGAACACGGCGGCGGCAGCATCATCAACGTGGCGTCGATCAACGGCGTTTCCCCCGGCGTGTTTCAGGGCATCTATTCGGTCACCAAGGCCGCCGTGATCAACATGACCAAGGTGTTCGCCAAGGAATGCGCGTCATTCGGCATCCGCTGCAATGCCCTGCTGCCGGGCCTGACGGACACCAAGTTCGCCTCCGCGCTGGTCAGCAACGAGAAAATCCTCAACACCGCGCTGGCCCAGATTCCCCTCAAGCGCGTCGCCGACCCGAGCGAGATGGCCGGCGCGGTGCTGTATCTGGCCAGCGATGCGTCGAGCTACACCACCGGCGTGGCACTGAACGTGGACGGCGGTTTCCTGTCCTGAACGCGATGCGACAGTGCTGACGGTTCGTCGTGGGAGTGAGCGCGCTTACTTCCACCGTTTTTCAAGCCTGCTCAATTGCAAGCCGCTCTTGCAGTGAGGTGAATCTGAGGCCTTTCTGATGGAATAAAGATTCCATTCATCGTCACGGGCGAATACATTTTCCGCACAACCACATGCCATCAAGGATCGCTGTTATGCGCGAATCATCGCTTCCGGATCTGGGGGTCGGCCTGATCGGCACCGGATTCATGGGCCGTGCCCATGCACTGGCTTTTCACAATGCCCGTACCACCTTCGAGCTGCCCGTCAACCTCAGGCTCACCGCACTGGCCGATGCCGACGCCGCTCGCACCGAACACTGTGCGCAGTCCTGGGGATTTGATCACAGCCATGCCGACTGGCAGCAACTGATCAGCGATCCGGGCGTGCAGCTGGTGGCAATCACCACGCCTAACCATTTGCACTTCCCCATGGCGATGGCCGCCCTTGAGGCAGGCAAAGCGGTGTATTGCGAAAAGCCTCTGGCCGTGAGCCTCGAGCAAGCCCGGCAGATGCACCGCGCGGCGCAATCGGCCGGGGTGGTGACCCGCGTCGGCTACAACTATCAGCACAATCCCATGATCGGTCTGGCCCGCCAAATGATCGAAGACGGCGAGCTGGGCCAGATCATCAGTTTTCAAGGCGAATTCAGCGAAGACTTCATGGGTGATCCCCAGTCGCCCTGGTCCTGGCGCTGCGAGCAGGCGCATGCGGGCGGCGCGCTGGCCGATCTGGGCAGCCACTTGCTGGCCATGGCGCGCTATCTGCTGGGTGACGTCGAAGCGGTATGCGCCGACTCGCAAACCGTCCACGGGCAGCGCCCCGCCAACCGGGGCAGCCAGGAACAGCGCCCGATCGCCATCGACGACCACACGTACGCGCTGCTGCGCTTTGCCAGCGGCGCGCGAGGCACCTTTGCCAGCAGCTGGCTCAAGCACGGTTACAAGAATCACCTGAGCTTTGAAATCAGCGGAACCCAGGGCACGCTGGCGTTCGATCAGGAGCGCCTGAACGAGCTGCGAATCTACCGTCCGGGCGCGCCGGGGCGCGACGGTTTTCAGCGCATTCTCGCCGGGCCGACGCAGCCGGGCTATGCCGCATTCTGCCCGGCGCCGGGTCATCAGTTGGGCTACAACGAACTGAAAACGCTGGAGGTGCATGCGCTGATTCAGGCGCTGTGCGGGCAAGGCAACGAAGGACCGGACTTTGCCGAAGCCCTCGAGATAGAAAGGCTGGCAACCGCCATCCGCGTCGCCGCCAAAGAGATGCGCTGGGTGATGGTGTCCGATATCTGAACCGACCAATGCGAGAGTGAGTCCGTCTGGCGGGCGAGACAGGTGCGTCGCATACGGTCTCTCGCGAACCCGTGGCCTTGCGCACGTAACGGGTTCGTCCTGAAACCGGGATTCGCTCTGCAATACGCGCCGGCTTACGGGTAGAATGCCGGGCTTCCGGGCAGCCATTCTGCCCGTCTGCCAAGTAAGCTCAGTCATGCCGTTCGAACTCACCGTAGACCTCACCACGCTGGTGGTGCTTGCCCTTGTCGCCTTCGTTGCCGGTTTCATCGATGCCATCGCTGGCGGTGGCGGGCTGTTGACCACACCTGCCCTGCTCACCGCCGGCCTGCCGCCGCACCTGGTGCTGGGCACCAACAAACTCAGTTCGACCTTCGGTTCAGCCACCGCAGGTTTCACCTTCTACCGACGCAAGCTGTTCCATCCAGCACAGTGGAAGCGCGCCCTGCTCGGCACCGCCGTCGGCTCGCTGATCGGCGCCGTGGTCGCGCACTACCTGCCGGCCGAGCTGCTCAACCAGATGCTGCCGGTGATCGTGTTTGGCTGTGGCGTGTACCTGCTGTTTGGCGGAACACCCAAGGCGCCGCTGGACAGCGATGCGCCGATCAGCACCAAGTGGCAACTGCAGCAAGGGCTGGGCCTGGGGTTCTACGACGGCGTGGCAGGTCCCGGCACGGGCGCGTTCTGGACCGTCAGCACGCTGCTGATGTATCCGGTCGACCTGGTGAAAGCCAGCGGCGTGGCGCGCAGCATGAACTTCGTCAGCAATGCCGCAGCGCTGACGATCTTCGCGATCAACGGGTCCGTCGACTGGGCCATCGGCCTGGCAATGGGCTCGGCGCTGATGGTCGGGGCGTTTCTGGGCGCCAGGACGGCCATCCAGGGCGGCGCGAAATTCATCCGCCCTGTGTTCATCACCGTCGTGCTCGGCTTAACTGTCCGCCTGGCCTGGCAGCACTGGTTCGGGGGCGCCTGAGCGCTGCGCCAGATAGAGATCGATCAGGTAGCGCGCAATGGAACGACTGGCCGGTAACGGCGGCATGTCGTGAATGCTGAACCACTGCGCATCTTCGATTTCGTCAGCCTGAGGGACGATCTCGCCACTGTCGTATTCGGCGTGAAAGCCCAGCATCATCGAGTGCGGAAACGGCCAGCACTGACTGCCCTTGTACTGGATGTTGCGGACCTTGATCTGCACCTCCTCCATGACCTCGCGACGCACGCAGTCCTCGGCCGACTCACCCGGCTCGGCGAACCCGGCCAGCGTGCTGTAAACCCCCGTCACGAAGCGCGGCGAGCGTGCCAGCAACACTTCATCGCCACGGGTGATCAGCACGATCATGCTCGGCGAAATCCGCGGATAGGCGCGCAGGTCACAATGGCTGCAGTACATCGCCCGCTCACCCGTCACTTGCTGCATCGGCTGCCCGCAACTCCCGCAGAAACGATGCTCACGGGCCCACGTGCTGATCTGCGCGGCGTAACCGAGTGTCTGGAAGATATCGGCGTCGTCGGCCAGCATGAACTGACGCAGCGTCTGCCAGCGCATGCCTTCGAGTTCCACCGGATGCTTGAGCACCAGCACGTACACCGGTTCGCCATCGAAGTGGCCAATGCCGTGCTCACTGATCAATGGCAGGTCCTGGCGCTTGAGCCATTCACGGGGGAACATCACCCCGTTACCGTCGAGCAGAAAACCCTGATCACTGTGGACCACGGCCCAACCGCCCGGCGCCTGGACATCAAGCACTGCGGTGGTCCAACGCCTGGGGCGCGTCATGAAGCAACTCCTCTTGTGAGCAGACCTGCGCCGCGCAAGGCTCAGGCCCCGCGCTCAGAGACGGCAGATCGCTGCGAATGCTAAATCATCGGTCAATTGTCGAAAACCGGCTTCTGCTTGCCCATGTGGGCGACCATTGCCAGCTTCAGGTCCGCCGATTGCAACATGGCAGCGTTCCAGGTGGCAACGTATTCCAGGCCATCATCGACACTGTGATCGCGCATGTAACCGATCATTCGCTTGCTGCCACCGATGGCGATCGGCGATTTGGCAGCGATCTGCCGCGCGACCGCGAACACCCCTTCGAGCAACTGAGGCGTGTCGGCGAACGTGCGGTTGACCAGACCGATGCGCAGCGCTTCCGCCGCATCCACGTTACGACCGGTGTAGGCCATCTCGCGCATCATGCCGTCGCCGATCAGACGAGGCAGGCGCTGCAAGGTGCCGACATCGGCGGCCATGCCCATGTCGATTTCACGAATCGAAAACAGCGCATCGTCGGCCGCATAGCGCATGTCGCAGGCGCTGATCAGATCGATGGCGCCGCCAATGCAATAGCCCTGAATGGCCGCCAGCACCGGCTTGCTGCAGCGGTCGACCGCATTGAATGACGCCTGCATCTGCAGGATCTTGCGGCGCAGCAGGCGCGCATTGCGCCCGACATCGTTGCCCAGTTCGTTGGCCACCGAGGCCAGCAACATCAGGTCGATGCCCGATGAAAAATGCTTGCCCGCGCCACTGAGCACGACCACCCGAATCTCGTCAGTGTCTTCAACCCACTGGAAAACGTCGATAATCTCGCTCCAGAATGCAGCGTTCATGGCGTTGATCTTTTCTGGACGATTGATTTGCACATGAGCGATGTGGTCGTTGAGTTCGACCTTGAAAGCGCTGTAGTCGGACACGATGATGATCCTTGATCGGGCAGTGACGGGGCTGAATTCCATGACGCCCGACTATAGCAAGCCGACAAGGCCGCTAGCAGGCCACGGTTGCGCCATTTGCCGGACAACGAAGCAACACGACTGCCTCGATTTGCCAGCATTCGGCCATTTAAAAACTGAACGGTCGGCCATGCCGGCGGTCCAGAGTGTTGGCGGTAAAGAACCGGAATATCCCGGTATCAACGCTGCCTGGGCGAGCGATGATGAATCGGCGCTCGACCCTTTCTCAGGTCGCAAGAGGGCGATACTTGACTACATCAAAAGCGGCAACCGGCATCGTGGGCCTGGACGACATCCTTGCGGGTGGTCTTTCGCGCAGTCATGTATTTCTTCTCGAAGGAGAACCCGGAACCGGCAAAACCACCGTTGCGCTGCAGTTTCTGCTGGCAGGCGCGGCGGCGGGCGAACGCTGTCTGTACATCACACTTTCTGAAACCGAACGCGAGCTGCGCGAAGGTGCCCTGTCCCATGGCTGGGAGCTGAACGAACAGATCGTCGTGTTCGAGCTGACGCCGCCTGAAGACCTGCTCAATGCCGAGCATCAGCAAAGCCTGCTGTACTCCTCGGACCTTGAACTGGGTGAGGCCACCAAGCAGATTTTCGAAATCGTCGAGCAGGTCCGTCCTTCTCGCGTGATCATCGACAGCCTCTCGGAAATCCGCCTGCTGGCGCAGAGCTCCTTGCGCTATCGCCGGCAGATTCTGGCAATCAAGCACTATTTTGCGCGCTATGACGCGACCGTGGTCCTGCTCGACGATCTGACCACCGAGTCGCTGGACAAGACCGTCCACAGTGTTGCCCACGGCGTCATTCGCCTGGAAGAACTTACGCCATCGTACGGCGCCGAACGTCGTCGTCTGCGCGTGGTGAAGTACCGCGGGCAGAAATACCGCGGCGGCTACCACGACTTCACCATCCTCGCTGACGGCGTCCATGTGTTCCCCCGCCTGATCGCGGCCGAGCACCGCAAGACCCGTGGCAGCCAGCCGATCAGCAGTGGCATCCAGGAGCTGGACGACCTGCTGGGCGGGGGCATCGACAGCGGCTCGAGCACGCTGATCCTGGGCCCGGCCGGTACCGGCAAATCCTTGATATCGCTGGTCTTCGCAGCCTCTGCCGTGCTGCGCGGCGAACGTGTCGGCCTGTTCATTTTCGACGAAGAAATGGGCCTGCTGTTCGAGCGCATGAAAAAGGTCGGCATCGACCTGCATGCCTTGCAAGAGACCGGCAACCTGCTGATCGAACAGGTCGACGCGGCTGAACTGTCGCCGGGTGAGTTCTCTCACCGGGTACGCCGCAGCGTCGATGAAAAACAGATCCGCACCGTGGTCATCGACAGCCTCAACGGCTATCAGGCGGCGATGCCGGAAGAAAATGCGCTGGTGCTGCACATGCACGAGTTGCTGCTCTACCTGAACCGTCAGGGCGCTTCCACGTTCATGACCGTGGCCCAGCACGGCCTGGTGGGTGACATGCGCGCCCCGGTGGACATCACCTACCTGGCGGACACTGTGATTCTGTTGCGTTACTTCGAAGCATTGGGCAAGGTGCGCCGAGCCATTTCCATCATCAAGAAACGCACGGGGACCCATGAATCGACCATTCGCGAATACCGCATCAGCGGCTCCGGTATGAAGATCGGTGCACCGCTGGAAGCGTTCCAGGGCGTACTGCGCGGCGTGCCTCATTATTTCGGCGAGAGCAATCCGCTGCTGCGGGACGAGGACGCGTGAGTACACCTGGACAACTCTCGGAGCGGGCAATCATCCTTGCCCCCCACGGCAGGGACAGCCAGATCGCCCTGATGATCCTGCAGGAAGCGGGATTCCCGGCCATCATCACTCACGACCTGGGCGGCATGTGCCGCGAACTCATCTCCGGCGCGGGGCTGGCGATCATCGCCGACGAAGCCCTGCGCGGGGTCGACATCAGCCCGCTGCTCAGCCTGCTGGCCAATCAGCCGGCCTGGTCGGATCAGCCGATCGTGCTGCTCACGCACCATGGCGGCCCGGACCAGAATCCTTCGGCGCGCCTGGGCAAACTGCTGGGCAACGTGACGTTTCTCGAGCGCCCGTTTCACCCGGCCACGCTGGTGAGTCTCGTGACCACCGCCGTGCGCGGCCGGCGTCGGCAGTACGAGGCACGCAGCCGCATGGAAGACCTGCGCGAAAGCGAACAGCGTCTGCAGCATGCGCTCAAGGCCGGGCGGCTGGGTTCGTGGCAACTGGAAGCGGAATTCTTCGAGCTCGATTGCTCGGCGATCAGCAAGACCCACTTCGGCCGTGACGAACACGCGCCATTCACTTATCAAGACTGGCTGGGTTCGGTGTACCCCGAAGACCAGCCGCGTATGCAGTCGGCGCTGCAGCGCAGCCTGGACAGCGGCGACGACTTCATCATCGAGTTTCGCAACCTCTGGCCCGACGGCTCGCTGCACTGGGTCGACGTGCGCGCCCGGGCCATTCGCGCACGCAACGGTCGCGTCAGCCTGCTGGCAGGCGTGACCTCGGACATCACCGAGCGAAAGCTGGCCGAGCAACAGCTGCGCCGCCTCAATGAAACCCTCGAACAACAAGTCGAGGAGCGCACCTCGCAGCTGCGCCATAACGAGGAAGTGTTGCGTCAGTCGCAGAAAATGGAAGCCGTGGGCCAGCTCACCGGGGGCATCGCCCACGACTTCAACAACATGCTCACCGGCATCATCGGCAGCCTGGAATTGCTCAGGCGGAGGTTGGCGCGGGGCCGTACGGAGGACCTGGACGGCCTGATCGATCTCGGCGTGACGTCCGCCAACCGCGCTGCCGCGCTGACCCACCGACTGCTGGCGTTCTCGCGTCGACAATCGCTGGACTCCAAACCGGTGGAGATGAACGAGCTGGTCAACTCCATGGGCGAGTTGCTGCACCGCAGCGTCAACGAAAGCATCCGCCTGGACATGTGCCTGGATCCGCAATTGTGGACAGCCGAGGCCGACCCCAACCAGCTCGAGAGCGCCCTGCTCAACCTGGTGCTCAACGCGCGGGACGCGATGCCCGACGGCGGCATGCTGATGATCGAGACGTTCAACCGCAAACTCGACCGCACCTTCACCAACGCCTACGAAAACCTGCTGCCGGGCGACTATGTGGTGCTCAGCGTGACCGATACCGGATGCGGCATGCCGGAAAACGTCATCAGCCGGGCATTCGATCCGTTTTTCACGACCAAGCCGATTGGCCAGGGCACCGGCCTGGGCCTGTCGATGATCTATGGGTTCACCAAACAGTCACACGGGCACGTGTCGATTGAAAGCCAGGTCGGCAACGGCACCACGGTGCAGTTGTTCCTGCCACGCTTTCGCGGCGAGACCCAGGCTGAAGAAACCACCGAGCACGCCACTGCGACCGAAGCGCGCGAAGGTGAAACGATCCTCATCGTCGAAGACGACCCGGCCGTGCGCGCGTTGGTTAGTCAAGTGCTCAGCGAGTTGGGTTATGCGTATCTGGAGGCGGGTGACGCCGTGGGCGCGATTCCGATTCTCGAATCGTCCCAACGCATCGACCTGATGATCAGCGACGTAGGCCTGCCCGGCATGAACGGGCGCCAGCTGGCCGACATCGGCCGGCAGATGCGCGCCGACCTGAAGGTGCTGTTCATCACCGGTTACGCCGAAAATGCCGGCGCCCGAGCCGGTTTCCTCGACACCGGCATGCAGATGATCACCAAACCGTTCGCGTTCGATCAGCTGACGGCCAAGGTGCGGGAGATGATTGAGGGATGAGCCACGGGCGGCAGCCGTTTGGCCCTTTTCAGGAATAAGCGTGCTCGCGGTTACGGCGGGTCGGTCATCGCCTTCAATGCCCAACCGTCGCAATCGCGAGCAGGCTCATAGCTGAAGATGCATGGCGCGCCTCAGTTCAACAGGCTCTGAATCTGCGAATGCAGCGTGTCCATGGTGAACGGCTTGGCGAGGATCGGCGCCTTGCGCGCAATAGGGCTGCCCGATTCGACGATTTCCGCCGGGTAGCCGCTGATGAAAATCACCTTCAGCTCGGGCCGCAACTTGACCGCCGGTTCGGCAATCATCACGCCCGACACGCCGCCCGGCAGACGATAATCGGTGATCATCAGATCCAGATGGGGTTTGGTCGCGAGGATTTCGAATGCCTGTTCACCGTTTTCCGCCTGCAAGACCCGATAGCCCTCTCCCGACAGGTAGTCGGAGAGCAGCATGAGGATCAGCGGCTCGTCTTCGACGATGAGTACGACATTTTCTGCATCAGAGCTCATTGGAACGCCTTCGATCTTGTAAATAGCTGCCATTACGACCATGGCCCGCGCAGGAGGTTGCGCAGAAAAATCAGTTATTTAGCCGGACGGTCGTACGCGTGTGGTTGGACGTGCGGGATATGTCGACGGCAAGGCTCTGGCCCGAGCCTGCCGTCGCCCGACAGGGCTTAAAGTGGCAGGCTGACGCGGAAAACCGAGCCTGCACCCTCCTCGCTTTCGACGCTGATCCGACCGCCGTGCGCGACGACGATCTGATCGGAAATGAACAGCCCCAGCCCAAGCCCCGAGATGGCATGGCTGGCCGACACCCGTTCGAACTGCTGAAAGATACGCTTCTGGTTCTCGGCACTGATGCCGATGCCCTGATCGCGCACTTCCACATACGCTTCGTTGCCCTCGCTGTACACGCGGACCTCGATGGGCTTATGCGCGCCATAGCGCAGTGCGTTGGTCAGCAGGTTTGCCACCACCTGTTCGATGCGGAATTCATCCCACACGCCGATGACCGGCTCGCTGGCATGCAACGTGACGACGCTTTCGGCCGCGGCGATCTGTGCGGCGTAACTCTCCACCAGGTTGACCACCAGCTCGGACAGGTCGAACGGACTGGTGCGGATCGACAGCTTGCCGGTGCGAATGCGCGACACGTCGAGCATGTCCTCGATGAGCCGGATCAGGCTCTGAATCTGGCGCTCGTCGCGGTCGACCATGGCCTTGAGCTTGTCCATGGTGAACGCCGAGGCGTTGTCCTTGGCCAGGTGCAGCTTGCGCAACTGGGTTTCCAGGATCAGGCCATTGAGGGGCGTGCGCACCTCGTGGGAGACGATGGACATGAAATCGTCACGCATTCGAATCGCATGTTCGAGCTCGTTCTGCGTGGACTTCAACTCGCGCAACAGCGCCTCTTGTTCCTGACGGCTGCGCTCGAGTTCCTCCAGCTGCTGTTTGAGGGCCTTGCGCTGACGATAAAGGTCGACGAAGACGTTGACCTTGCTCTTGACCGCGTGGATATCCAGCGGCTTGTGCAGGAAGTCCACTGCGCCGCTTTCGTAGCCCTTGAAGGCGTAGTTCAACTCGCGCCCCGCGGCACTGACGAACACGATCGGGATGTTCTTGGTCTTTTCGGTGCCACGCATCATTTCGGCGAGCTCGAAGCCGTTCATGCCAGGCATCTGCACGTCGAGGATCGCCATGGCGAACTCGTGCTCCAGCAACAGCGACAATGCTTCGTCGGCAGACAGCGCCTTGAACACTTGACGGTCTTCGCGTTTGATCAACGCTTCGAGCGCGAGCAGGTTCTCGGGCAGATCGTCGACGATCAGCAGTTTGGCTTTGATTTCACTCAGCATGCAATTCGTTCCAGCTCGACAAGCAACAGGCCGATGTCGGGCAAAGGCAAGAGAAAGTCCGGTGTGTGCAGGGCCAGCGCAGCTTCGGGCATGGTGCGCGCCAGCGCCTGCGCCGGATCCTGGACCACGGTCAGACCACCGAACTCCTTGATTCGTGCCATACCCCGGGCACCATCATTGTTGGCACCGGTGAGCAGCACGCCGGCAAGCCTTGCATCGTAAGCGTCAGCGGCCGATTCGAAGAGAATATCGACGCTGGGCCGGGAGTGAAAAACCCGCTCTTCCTGGCTCAGGGACAGGCTGAAATCGGACTCCACGGAAAGGTGATAACCCGGCGCTGCGAAGTACAGCGTGCCAGGCGCAATGGTTTCCTTGTCATCGGCTTCCTTGACCGGTATCGCCAGGTGCGAACGGAACACCTCGGCCAGATGGCTGCGTCGCTCATCGGGCAGGTGCAGCACGGTCAGGATCGGCAACCCGAAGCCTCGGGGCAGCCGCCGGAAAATCGTCAGCAAGGCTTCGACGCCACCCGCCGATGCGCCCACGACAATGGCGTCGACCACCGGCAAGGCGGGTTGATTGGGGTCAATACCGGTAAAGGACGTTCTCATGATTTGCGGTAGATCCGCTCTTGTTTGACCAAGGGTTCGAATTGATCTTTATAACCGGAGAAATCCAGGGTTTCCTTGCTGCCCAGCACCAGAAACCCACGATGACACAGTGAATCGTGAAACAAGCCGAACGCGCGATCCTGCAGCTTCTTGTTGAAGTAGATCAGCACGTTGCGGCACGAGATCAACTGCGTCTCGGAAAACACGCTGTCGGTGGCCAGACTATGGTCCGCGAAGGTGACATTCTCACGCAGGGTCTTGTCGAAAATGGCGTAATCGTAGGCGGCGGTGTAGTAATCGGAAAACTGACGCTTGCCGCCGGCCTTCAGGTAATTGGTGTTGTAGCCGGGGATGCTGTCCATCGAGAAAATGCCTTGCTTGGCTTTTTCCAGAGAGCTGGGATTGATGTCGGTGGCGTAGATGATCGCGCGCTCGAGCAGCCCTTCTTCGCGCAACAGAATCGCCATGGAATAGACCTCTTCCCCCGTGCTGCAGCCGGCGATCCAGATTTTCAACGACGGGTAGGTCTTAAGCAATGGCACCACTTCCTGACGAATCGCGAGGAAATGTGAAGGGTCGCGAAACATCTCACTGACCGGAATCGTCAGGAATTGCAGCAGCTGCATGAACGCCGACGGATCGTGCAGCACGCGCTCCTGCAAGGCTGAGATAGTCTTGAGTTCGAACTGGCGCAACGCGTGAGCAACGCGCCGCTTGACCGACGCGCCCGAATAATCGCGGAAATCGTAGCTGTACTTCAGATAGATCGCCTCAATCAGCAAGCGCAGTTCGATATCGGCGTTTCTCTCATGAGACATCAGCAGAATCCGGGCTTTCAACAATAGTGGTCAATTGATCCGATCCATTCAGATACGTTCCATCTTCGGCAACCACACGCGAATCAGCGAGAACAGACGGTCCAGATCGATCGGCTTGGCCAGGTAATCATTCGAGCCCGCCTGCAGGCAGCGGTCCTGATCGTCTTTCATGGCCTTGGCGGTCACGGCGATGATCGGCAGCTTGCGCCAGCGCGGGTCCTTGCGGATCTGCATGGTCGCCTCATAACCGTCCATCTCCGGCATCATCACATCCATCAGCACCAGATCGATGTCTTCGATGGTGTTGAGTTTGTCGATGGCTTCCAGCCCGTTGCGCCCCACCTCGACGATCGCGCCCTTGTGTTCCAGCGCGCTGGTCAGGGCGAAGATATTGCGCACGTCATCGTCGACCACCAGGATCTTGCGGCCCTCGAATACGCGGTCGCGGCTGCGCGCGGTCTTGAGCATTTTCTGACGCTCGTTGGACAGCTGCGACTCGACCTTGTGCAGGAACAGCGTGACCTCGTCGAGCAGGCGTTCCGGCGAGCGCGCGCCCTTGATGATGATCGTGCGCGAGTACTTGAGCAGTTCGGCCTCTTCATCGCGGGTCAGGTTGCGCCCGGTGTAGACGATGACCGGCGGGAACGCGCAGATCTCATCGGTGGACATGCGCTTGAGCAAGTCATTGCCGAGCATGTCCGGCAGCTTGAGGTCGATGATCATGCAGTCATAGGCGTTATCGCGCAGCAGTTCCAGCGCGTCCTGAGCGAATCCGACCGCCGTGATTTCGATGTCGTCGTCACCGATCAGTCGAGCGATGCTGTCGCGCTGCAGCGCGTCGTCTTCGACCAGCAGGACACGTTTGACCTTCTGCGTGAGCTTGGCTTCCAGGCGCGCAAACACGTCCTTGAGCTCTTCGCGGGTGGTCGGCTTGACCGCGTAGCCGATGGCGCCCATCTGCAACGCGGCTTCCTGACGGTCTTCCACGGAAATGACGTGCACCGGGATGTGCCGCGTCGACGGAATTTCTTTCAGGCGCTGCAGCACCGTCAGCCCGGAATGATCGGGCAGGCGCATGTCCAGCAGAATGGCGTCGGGCAGGAAGCTGGACGCCAGGTCGAAACCTTCGTCGGCGGCGTGGGCGACCAGGCAGTAATAGCCCAGCTCATGGGCCAGATCGAAGAGGATGTGCGCGAAACGCACTTCGTCTTCGATCACCAGGATGCAGCGCTTGTTGAAAGGCGCTTTTTCGCGGTCGTCGGCAAAGCGCGGGGCCGGCTCGACGACCGGGGCAACCACCGGGACGGGCGCAGGGACTGGCAACGGCGGCGCCGCTTGGGCGACCACCGGCGGCACCTCGGCATACTGCGACGGCGTCAACTCCACGTACTGTTCAGGCAGCACGAGGGTGAAAATGCTGCCCTGCCCGGGCGCACTGGTCACCGAAATCGAGCCGCCCAGCAGGCTCGCCAGATCGCGGGAAATCGACAGGCCCAGGCCCGTGCCGCCGTAGCGACGGTTGGTGGTGCCGTCGGCCTGACGGAACGCCTCGAAGATGCTTTGTTGCTGGTCTTCAGCGATGCCGATGCCGGAATCGCGCACCGTGAACGCCACGCCGCCGCCAGGCTGAGGCGACACAGTCAGGCTGACCGCGCCGCTTTCGGTGAACTTGACGGCGTTGGACAGCAGGTTCTTGAGGATCTGCTCCAGGCGCTGGCGGTCGGTGTACAGTGACACCGGTGCACCCGCCTGCACTTCTACGGAGAAATGCAGCTGCTTGTCGGCGGCCAGCGGTTCGAAGGTCATGCGCAGGCCATCGACCAGACGGCTGACGCTGCTGTTTTCCGGGCGCATGTCGAGCTTGCCGGCTTCGACCTTGGAAATGTCGAGAATGTCGTTGATCAGATTCAACAGATCGTTGCCGGCCGAATAGATCGATTCAGCGAACTTGACCTGCTCTTCGGTGAGGTTGTCCTGCGGGTTTTCCGCCAGCAGCTTGGCCAGAATCAACGAACTGTTCAGCGGCGTGCGCAGTTCGTGGGACATGTTGGCGAGGAACTCGGATTTGTACTTGCTCGAGCGCTGCAACTCGTCGGCGCGGGCTTCGAGTTCGACCTGGGCGATGTTCAGTTCTTCGTTGTTGCGGTCCAGCGCGTCACGCTGCTCGGCCAGCGCCTTGCTCTGCTCGGCGAGCTGCTCGTTGGTCTGCTCAAGCTCCGCCTGCTGGGTTTCCAGGTGCACCTGGGATTCCTTGAGAATCCGCGACTGCTCTTCGAGCTCCTCGTTGGCCGTGCGCAGTTCTTCCTGCTGCACTTGCAGCTCTTCGTTGAGTTGCTGGGTTTCGGCCAGCACTTCCTGCAGGCGCTGGCGATAGCGCGCCGCTTCAATGGACGTGCCGACGTTTTCCGCGACGAGTTCGAGAAACTCGATATCGCGCTGGGTCAGCTCGCGCAAAAAGCCCAGCTCGATGACGCCGTTGACCTGATCGTCATTGCTGGTCGGAACCACCACCACACTGCGCGGCTCACCGTCGCCCAGCCCGGACGTGACCTTGAAATAATCGTGCGGCACGTCTTGCAGGGTGATGATCTCGTCTTGCTCGGCGGCCTTGCCGACCACGCCTTCGCCGCTGTAGATCGACTGTTCCTGCAGCTCCTGCTGACGCGAGAAACCATAAGACGCCACGCGGACCAGACCACCGTGTTCCTGACGCACATAGACCGCAGCGACCACGGCGCCCAGATAATGCGCGAAGAACTGCAACACGTTGCGCCCGAGCAGGTTCAGGGTCAGTTGCCCGATCACCTGCTCGGCCAGCTCGCTCTGACCGTTGCGCAACCAGGCGACATGCGCCAGACGCTCGGCGTCTTCCTGCTGGCTCTTGATGTTCGCAGCATAAGTACTGGACAGCGCGGTCATGTCACGGCGCCCGACCCATGCCAGGATACCGCTGACGATCAGGATGAAGGCGATGTACGCCGACACGGAAATGATCGTCGTCCGGGTCACGTCGGTGTTGCGCGTCAGGCGCAGCTGATGCTCGATATTCGCGGCCTGTTCGTACTGATCGCGGATTTCGTCGGCCAGACGCTTGCCTCGCCGGTTCTGGATCGGTGTCGCATAATCGCCGTTGGTGCGGCGCAGCGTGATCATTTCCTGCGCGAACTGGTTCCACGACTCCTGCAGCGACGCCAGACGCTTGAAGCGGTCCACTTGGTCGGGGTTGTCGCCCACCAGTTCTTCCAGCCCGTTGAGCTCGGTGAGAATGCTCGGCTTGGCCACTTCGTACGGATCGAGGAAACGTTCGTCACCCGTGAGCAGGAAGCCACGCATGCCGGTTTCCATGTCCACCGAGAGCTTCAGCGAACGGTTGATATTGTTGATGACCCGATCGGTGTGCTCCACCCACTGGATGGCCGACAGCAGATACGTGATCAGGACGACGAAGAAAACGGCGCTGAGGACGCCCACCCCAAGGGGTAAAGTGACGTTGCGGCTTAGAAGTTTGCGGAAACGTTGCTCATCGACGGCAGAGGTTTGGATCATCGCAAGGGCTCGGGCGGATTCGTCTAAACGACGGAGTTTGCCGGAATGTTCAGCAAAAAACTCCAGCTTCTGACATACAAGGTTGAATTTTCTGACTTTAGCGGTGGAATGAAACTACGCGTACTATACGTTTGAGTGATCCGTAGACGCTAGAACATCCGTTTGAATTGTGTTTTTGACGTCAGGATGTTGTCACAATTGCAGGCCTCGTTATTCAACGGACCGGGCGCTTTTTGTCCAGTCGAGACCTTGTCATTTTTAAGGAATTTTTCATGTCCAACCCAGCCAGCACGATTCTGGTGGTTGAAGACGACAACATCGTACGGATGTTGATCGTCGACGTTCTTGAAGAGCTGGAATACAGCGTGCTCGAAGCGGCCGATGGCGCCGAGGCCATGGCCTTCGTGCAAGACAAGGCGCAGGTCATCGCGCTGATGATGACCGACAAAGGACTGCCGGACATCGACGGCATTGACCTTGCCAGAAAAGCCAGAAACGAACGCCCGGACTTGCCGGTGCTGTTCGCCAGCGGTTACGCCGAGACCATTGACGTGCCGGACGGCATGCACTCGATCGGCAAACCGTTCTCGATCGACCAATTGCGCGACAAGGTGAAAAGCATCCTTGGCCACTGAAATAGCGCCCGCCGCGCACCTGCTGATCATCGGCTACGTATGGCCTGAACCACGCTCGTCGGCTGCCAGCGGGCATGTCATGCAACTGATCGATTGCTTTCTGGAACGGGGCTGGCAAATCACCTTCGCCAGCCCCGCGACCGAGGGCGAACACAAGGCCGATCTCGCCGCGATGGGCATCCGCGAGGTCGCCATTGCCCTCAACGACAGCAGCTTCGACCGCTTCATCGCCGACCTTCAACCGGATGTCGTGTTGTTCGACCAGTTCCTGATGGAGGAGCAGTTCGGCTGGCGCGTGGAGAAACATTGCCCGCAGTCCGTGCGCGTCCTTGAGACGTCCGATCTGCAGAGCATGCGTCACGCCCGTCATCAGCGGGTCAAGGACCTGTTGCAAGGCAAGCCCGATGCCGACCTGTCAGGCTATTTCGAACTGGCCGACGACGCGCTTTTCGCGCTCATGGCTGAGAGCGATATTGCCCAGCGCGAGATCGCCGCGATCTATCGCAGCGACCTCAGCCTGATGGTGTCCGACGTGGAAATCGAGTTGCTGACCCGCCGGTTCGGGTTGTCGCCCGCACTGCTGCTGTGGGCGCCGCTGCTGGTGCGCGAGGTGCCGGATCACGGTAAGGGGTTCGACGAGCGCGCACATTTCCTGACCATCGGCAACTTCCGTCATGCGCCGAACTGGGACGCGGTGCTCTGGCTCAAGCACACCCTCTGGCCGCTGATTCGCGCGCAACTGCCGAACGCGCAATTGCACGTCTACGGCGCCTACACCCCGCCCAAAGCGGCCGCGCTGCACAACGCCGCGCAAGGCTTTCACATCATGAACTGGGCCGAGGATGCCCTCGAAGTGATGTCCGCCGCCCGGGTCTCGCTGGCGCCGCTGCGCTTTGGCGCCGGCATCAAAGGCAAGGTGATCGACGCCATGGTCTGCGGCACCCCGACTGTCACCACGCCGATTGGCGCCGAAGCCATGCACGGCGAGCTGCCCTTCCCCGGCGCCGTCGCCACTGACGCGCAGCGCCTGGCCGATGAAGCGGTTCGCCTGTATACCGATCAGGCGCGCTGGGAACAGGCACAACGTGAAGGCTGGCAGGTGCTGGAGGCGCGTTTTCGCCATGAACAACACTGCAAAACGCTGATCGAGCGCATCGACCAGCTGCGCGCCAACCTGCCCGCCCACCGCAGCGCAAATTTCACCGGCGCCATGCTCCGCCATCACCTGCACAAGAGCACGCAATACATGTCGCAATGGATCGAGGCGAAGAACCGCAATATGTAAGACCGCACCACGCTCGCGCCGTGAAGGCCGCGTCGAGGTGGTGTTTGTCTGAGGCGCAGTCGCTGTATTCTGCGCTTCGAATGGTGCACATTACCTTCCGTGCTTCTTAACGAACCGGCAACACCATGACAAAAACAACAAGAATCACCGATCCTTCCTACGAACTGATGGACGACCACAACGGGCTGTCCATCATCTACCGGGAGCATGGCTTTCCTTGTCCGCTGGTGCGCTGGCATTTTCACAAGGAATACGAGCTGCATTTGATCGTGGCCAGTTCCGGCAAGGTGTTCGTCGGCGATTACATTGGTAACTTCTACCCCGAAACGCTGTTTCTCACCGGGCCCAACCTGCCTCATAACTGGATCAGCCAGATCGAAGAGGATGAGGTGGTGCCCAAGCGCGACATGCTGGTGAACTTCACCGAAGAGCTGCTGGAGAGTGGCAACCAGGTGTTTGCCGAACTCAAGTCTCTGGCGCCGCTGCTCGAACGGGCGCAGTACGGCATCGAGTTTCGCTGCAAACGCACGATCCGCCAGGCCACCCGGCTGATGCAGAAGATCGCCGACTCCACGGGCATGACCCGCCTGGGTCACTTTTTCATCCTGCTGGAGTTGCTGGCCGCCAGTGATGACTTCCAGCTGCTGTCCGGAACGACCGCCTCGCAGCTGTCGGACGATCATGCCGTAGAGCGCACCAACAAGGCGGTGGACTACATCTTCACGCACTACGCCCGCGAATTACCCCTCGAAGAAGTGGCCGACTATCTGGGCATGAAGCCGACGTATTTCTCACGGGTGTTCAAGCAGGCGACCGGCCGCTGCTTCGTGGAATTCGTCAACCGGCTGCGCATCAGCAAATCCTGCGAGCTGCTCGCCGACGGCGACAAACCGGTGACCGACGTGTGTTTCGAGTCCGGGTTCAACAATATCTCCAACTTCAACCGGCGCTTCCAGAAGCTCAAAGGCATGACCCCCTCCCATTACCGGCGCCTCGCCGTGCAGCGCCTGACCGAACAAAACCTGTACTGATTCACCCCCTTCCCGCTCTCATCTACTACGCTGGAACTGCGCCGCCCCGTGCCGGAACGCAGTTTTACAGCGTCGTCGCCTGAACTCTCAGTGCAAAAAAGTATCAGTTCGAGTGTGTCGCAGGATTTGTCATCGTCCGGGCAGACCGTTGTAATCAACTGACATTCTTCCTGACCTCCGGAAGGAACAAAAACAATAACCAAGCTTCTGTCGTCCACCTGGGCGCGGAAGAGGAGTGATAAATGAAGACCTCTGCAAAAGTTCTGCTTGGCAGCACCTGTCTCACGCTCGGCCTCACCCTCTGCACCAGCGCCACGGCGGGTGACGTGACCATCGCCACCGTCAATAACAGCGACATGATCCGCATGCAGCGGCTGTCGAAAACCTTCGAAGAACAGCATCCCGGTATCAAACTCAAGTGGGTCGTCCTGGAAGAGAACGTCCTGCGTCAGCGCCTGACCACCGACATCGCGACCAAGGGCGGTCAGTTCGACGTCTTGACCATCGGCATGTACGAAGCATCACTCTGGGGCGCCAAAGGCTGGTTGAAGGAAATGGATAATCTTCCAGCTTCCTACGCGCTTGACGACGTCTTTCCATCGGTACGCGATGGCCTTTCCGTCGATGGCAAACTCTTCGCCCTGCCGTTCTATGCCGAAAGCTCCATCACCTATTACCGCAAGGATCTTTTCAAGGCCGCCGGGCTGACCATGCCGGAACGCCCGACCTGGACGCAGATCTCCGAGTTCGCCGACAAACTCACCGACAAGTCCAAGGAACAGTACGGCATCTGCCTGCGCGGCAAGGCTGGCTGGGGCGAGAACATGGCCCTGATCAGCACGGTGGCCAACTCGTTCGGCGCACGCTGGTTCGATGAGCAGTGGAAGCCGCAGTTCGACCAGCCAGAATGGAAGAACGCGCTGAACTTCTATGTCAACGTGATGAAAAAGAACGGTCCTCCTGGCGCGTCCAGCAACGGTTTCAACGAGAACCTGGCGTTGTTCAACAGCGGCAAGTGCGCCATCTGGGTCGACGCCAGCGTTGCCGGCTCCTTCGTCACCGACAAATCCCAGAGCAAAGTGGCTGACAACGTAGGCTTCACCTACGCGCCGCACGAAGTCACCGACAAGGGCTCGGCCTGGCTGTACTCGTGGGCCCTGGCGATTCCGACCAGCGCCAAGAACGACAAGGACGCACGCGCGTTCACCGAGTGGGCCACGTCCAAAGAGTACGCAGCGCTGGTGGCCGAGAAAGACGGCGTATCGAACGTTCCGCCAGGAACGCGCGCATCGACCTACACCGACGCGTACAAAAAGGCCGCGCCATTTGCCGACATCACGCTGGAATCGCTCAAGGCCGTGACGCCTAAAGCGCCGACGCTCAAGCCTGTCCCATACGTCGGCATTCAGCTGGTGACCATCCCCGAGTTCCAGCAGATCGGCACCAACGTCGGTCAGCAATTCTCGGCGGCACTGGTGGGCTCGACCACGGTGGACGCTGCGCTGACCCAGGCACAAAGCGCGACCGAGCGTGACATGAAGCGCGCGGGTTACCCGAAAAAGGGTTGATCCCGTCTGTTTCAAGGCAGCAGCAGGGATTGCTCCCTGCTGCCCCGCTCAGCTACTGCCCTGGTTCGGAGTCATCATGAACACCTCAACCCTTCCCCCGCGCACGGCCTCGGCCGGCGATCAAGGCCAACAGAAAGGCAGCGTCACCAAGCCTGGCTGGTTTCTGGTCAGCCCATCGGTGCTGTTGCTGCTGGTCTGGATGGTCGTCCCGCTGGGCATGACCATCTACTTCTCGCTGATCCGTTACAACCTGCTCAACCCGGGCGAGAACGAATTCGTCGGCCTTGAGAACTTCGAGTATTTCGTCACCGATTCAGGCTTTTTTCCGGGTGCTATGAACACGTTGCTGCTGGTAGGCAGCGTGCTGGCGATCAGCGTGATCCTCGGTGTGCTGATCTCCGCGCTGCTGGAGGCCAGTGAGTTTCTGGGACGCGGCATTGTCCGGGTGCTGCTCATCTCGCCGTTTTTCATCATGCCGACGGTCAGTGCGCTGATCTGGAAGAACCTGATTTTTCACCCGGTCTCCGGGATTCTCGCCGCGGTCTGGAAGCTGTTCGGCGCCCAGCCGGTGGACTGGCTGGCCAACTACCCGATGCTCTCGATCATCATCATCGTGTCCTGGCAGTGGCTGCCGTTCGCGATCCTGATTCTGATGACCGCGATGCAGTCGCTGGACCAGGAACAGAAAGAAGCGGCGCGGCTGGACGGTGCCGGCCCGATCGCTATTTTCTGGCACCTGACCCTGCCCCACCTGGCGCGTCCGATCGCGGTGGTGGTGATGATCGAGACGATCTTCCTGCTGTCGGTCTTCGCGGAAATCTACACCACCACCAACGGCGGTCCGGGCTTCGCTTCGACCAACCTCGCGTACCTGATCTACAACCAGGCGCTGCTGCAATTCGACGTGGGCATGGCATCGGCGGGCGGCTTGATTGCCGTGGTCATTGCCAACATTGCCGCGATCATCCTGGTGCGGATGATCGGCAAAAACCTCACCGACAAGTCTTGAGGGCAAGATCATGATGACGCTCAAACAATCCCGCCGCCTGCAAAGCGTGCTGCTCGGCACCTTGTCGTGGGTGATCGCGGCGCTGATTTTCTTCCCGATCTTCTGGATGGTCCTGACCAGCTTCAAGACCGAGATCGATGCGTTCGCCACGCCGCCGCAGTTCATTTTCACGCCCACGCTGGAAAACTACCTGCACATTCAGGAGCGCAGCGACTACTTCCACTTTGCCTGGAACTCGGTGCTGATCTCATTCAGCGCGACGATCCTGTGCCTGCTGATCTCGGTGCCGGCGGCCTATTCGATGGCGTTCTTCGAGACCAAGCGCACCAAGAGCACGCTGCTGTGGATGCTCTCCACCAAGATGCTGCCGCCAGTGGGCGTGCTGATGCCGATCTACCTGCTGGCCAAGAGCTTCGGCCTGCTGGACTCGCGCATCGCGCTGATCGTGATCTACACGCTGATCAACCTGCCGATCGTGGTCTGGATGATTTACACCTACTTCAAGGACATTCCCGGGGAAATCCTCGAGGCCTCCCGGCTGGATGGCGCGAGCACCCGTCAGGAAATCTTCAAGGTGCTGATTCCGATCTGCAAAGGCGGCCTGGCCTCAACCGCCCTGCTCTCACTGATCCTGTGCTGGAATGAGGCGTTCTGGTCGCTCAACCTGACCTCGTCCAACGCCGCGCCACTGACGGCACTGATCGCCTCGTATTCGAGCCCTGAAGGTCTGTTCTGGGCCAAGCTGTCAGCGGTGTCGACCCTGGCCTGTGCGCCGATTCTGATCTTTGGCTGGATCAGCCAGAAACAACTGGTCCGCGGCTTGTCGTTTGGTGCGGTGAAATAAGCAGAGCGAAGCGATATCCACCGTGTAGGAGCGCGCTTGCCCGCGATTGCGTTGGTCCGCAACGCATAAGGGTGATTGAAAAAACGCAATCGCGGCCAAACGCGCTCCCACAACTGATGTTTTTTGAAGAATAAAAACTGGAGCCCCACATGGCTAACCTGACAATCAGAAATCTGCAAAAAGGCTTCGACGGCCACCAGATCATCAAAGGCATCGACCTGGACGTCAAAGATCGGGAATTCGTGGTCTTCGTAGGTCCGTCCGGCTGTGGCAAATCCACGCTGCTGCGCCTGATCGCCGGCCTTGAAGACGTCACCAGCGGCAGCATCGAGCTCGATGGTCGCGAGATCACTCAAGTCACGCCCGCCAAACGCGATCTGGCAATGGTGTTCCAGACGTACGCGCTTTACCCGCACATGACCGTGGGCAAGAATCTGTCGTTTGCCCTCGACCTTGCAGGCACGCCAAAAGCCGAGGTCGAGAAAAAGGTCGCCGAGGCCGCGCGCATTCTCGAACTCGGCCCGCTGCTGGAACGCAAACCCAAACAGCTCTCGGGCGGGCAGCGTCAGCGCGTGGCGATCGGCCGCGCCATCGTACGTAATCCAAAGATCTTTCTGTTCGACGAACCGCTGTCCAACCTTGATGCGGCGCTGCGGGTGCAGACGCGCCTGGAGCTGTCGCGCCTGCATAAAGAGCTGGAAGCGACGATGATTTACGTGACCCACGATCAGGTCGAGGCCATGACCCTGGCCGACAAAGTGGTCGTGCTCAACGGTGGCCGGGTGGAACAGGTCGGCTCGCCGCTGGAGCTGTATCACCATCCGGCCAACCTGTTCGTCGCCGGTTTCCTCGGTACGCCGAAAATGGGCTTCCTCAAGGGCAAGGTCAGCCGGGTCGACGCCACGGGCTGCGAAGTCACCCTCGACGCCGGCGCCCGCATCAATCTGCCGTTCACCAACGCTCAGCAAAGTGTCGGCGACGCCGTGACCCTGGGCATCCGTCCCGAACATCTGGAGCTGGCCAACGCCGGTGACTGTCAGTTGCAAGTCGTGGCTGACGTCAGCGAGCGTCTGGGCAGCGACACGTTCTGCCACGTGCGCACCGCCTCCGGCGAGGCGCTGACCATGCGCATCCGTGGCGACATGGCCAGCCAGTACGGCGAAACGTTGAACCTGCATCTGGATAGCGCGCATTGCCACTTGTTCGACGCTCAGGGCCAGGTCATCGGCAAAGCCCTGCAGGCTGCCGCCTGAGTCGAGATCTACCGCATCAGGAATTCGAGAACTCATCATGAAACTGAACAAGCAGAACCTGTCGAACCTTGGCCCGGGCATTGCCCTGCCCGCCTACGCCCTTGAAGACCGTCGCCAGGGCATCGCGCACATTGGCGTCGGTGGTTTTCACCGCGCCCACCAGGCGTTTTACACCGATGCGCTGATGTCGCTCGGTGCCAACGACAAGAGCGGCGAAGGGCTGGACTGGGCCATTTGCGGCGTCAGCCTGCGCGAAGAAGACCGCGCCAATTTCGAGGCGCTCAAGGGCCAGGATTTTCTCTACACGCTGTTCGAGCTGGGCGATACGCCGGACACCGAAACCTGCATCATCGGCTCGATGAGCCAGATGCTGATGTCCACCGACAACGATCTGGCGCTGATCGACAAGCTCGCCAGCCCCGACATCCGCATTGTCTCGCTGACCATCACCGAAGGCGGCTACTGCATCGACGACAGCACCGGCGAGTTCATGACTCACCTGCCGCAGATTCAGCACGATCTTCAGCACCCCGCCACGCCGAAAACCGTGTTCGGCTATCTGTGTGCGGCGCTCGCCAAACGCCGTGCAGAAGGCACGCCGGCGTTCACGCTGATGTCCTGCGATAACCTGCCGCACAATGGCGCGGTCACCCGTAAAGCGCTGCTGGCCTTTGCCAGAGAGCGCGATGTCGATCTGCATGACTGGATCGCCGAGAACGTCAGCTTCCCCAACGCCATGGTCGACCGCATCACGCCCATGACCAGCACGGCCCATCGCCTGCAGCTGCATGACGAAAAGGGCATCGACGATGCCTGGCCGGTGGTGTGCGAACCGTTCGTGCAGTGGGTGCTGGAGGACAAGTTCGTCAACGGCCGTCCGGCGTGGGAGAAAGTCGGCGTGCAGTTCACCGACGACGTGACGCCGTATGAAGAAATGAAGATCAAGCTGCTCAACGGCAGTCACCTGGCGCTGACCTACCTCGGCGCGCTGAAGGGCTATCGCTTCGTCCACGAAACCATGAACGACCCGCTGTTCGTCGACTACATCCGCACCTACATGGACCTGGATGTGACGCCGCAACTCGCACCGGTTCCAGGCATCGACCTCACCGAGTACAAACAGACCCTGATCGACCGCTTCTCCAATCAGGCCATCGCCGACCAGCTGGAGCGCGTGTGCTCGGACGGCTCGTCGAAATTCCCTAAATTCACCGTGCCGACCATCAACCGCTTGATCGTCGATCAGGGCAACCTGGAACGGGCCTCGCTGGTGGTCGCCGCCTGGGCGTTGTACCTGCAAGGCAACCAGAATCGCGATTTCAAAGGTGAGAACGGCGTCGAGTACAAGGTGGTCGATCCTCGCGCCGATTTCTGCAAAGCGCTGGTCGCCGACGATGTGCTGGTCACTCAACGCCTGCTGGAAGTCGAAGAAATCTTTGGCGCGGCAATTCCGAAATCCGCCGAATTCGTCGCTGCCTTCGAGCACAACCTGAACAGCCTGAAAGCGCTGGGCGTCAGCAAAACCCTGGAAAACCTGTTGGCGAAAACCGTCTGAGGTGGCACATGTTTCTTGGCATCGATTGCGGCACCCAAGGCACCAAGGCGATTGTCCTTGATGCCAGCAGCGGCAAGGTTCTGGGCGAAGGCTCGGGCGCTCATCACATGATCAGCGGTGCCAACGGGCGCCGCGAGCAGGAAGTGCAGGAGTGGCTCGACGCGTTCGAGCAGGCCGCAGCGGCGGCGTTGAAGCAGGCCGGCATTTCCGGTGCCGAGATCAAAGGCATCGGGGTCTCCGGGCAGCAGCACGGCCTGGTGATGATCGACGAACGGGGCCAGGTGCTGCGCCCGGCAAAATTGTGGTGCGACACCGAATCGGCGCCGGAGAATGACCGGCTGCTCGACTACCTCGGCGGCGAAGCAGGCTCGCTTGAACGTCTGGGCATCGCCATCGCGCCCGGCTACACCGTGTCAAAACTGCTGTGGACCAAAGAGCAGTTTCCCGAGCTGTTTGCGCGCATCGACAAGATTCTGCTGCCCCACGACTTTCTCAATTACTGGCTCACGGGCCGTTGCGCCAGTGAATACGGCGACGCGTCGGGCACCGGCTATTTCAACGTCCGCACCCGTCAGTGGGACACCGACATCCTGCAGCACATCGACCCCAGCGGCCGCCTGGTCCACGCACTGCCGGAGCTGATCGAGTCCCACCAGCCGGTCGGCAGGATCCTGCCGGCGATTGCCGAGCGACTCGGGCTCAATCCCGAGGCGCTGGTCTCGAGCGGCGGCGGCGACAACATGATGGGCGCCATCGGCACCGGCAACATCGCGCCCGGCCTGATCACCATGAGCCTGGGGTCGTCGGGAACGGTTTACGCCTATGCCGACGCAGGCAATGTCAGCGAGCAGCCATCGGTGGCAACCTTCTGTTCCTCGTCCGGCGGCTGGTTGCCGTTGATCTGTACGATGAACCTGACCAACGCGACCAGCGCGATCCGCGAGCTGTTCACCCTGGACATCGGCGCCTTCAACGCCGCCGTCGCGTCGGCACCGATCGGTGCGCAGGGCGTGCTGATGCTGCCGTTCCTAAACGGCGAGCGCGTGCCTGCCCTGCCCCACGCCACGGGCAGCATTGTCGGGCTGGACAGCACCAATCTGAACCAGGCCAACCTGTGCCGCGCCGTAGTCGAAGGCACGACGTTCGGCCTGCGTTACGGCCTGGACCTGCTGCGTGACAGCGGCATCCAGAGCGCGAACATCCGCCTGATCGGCGGTGGCGCCAAGAGCGCGATCTGGCGGCAGATCGTCGCTGATATCATGGACACCCCGGTCGTCTGCACCACCGGCAGCGAAGCCGCCGCGCTGGGCGCCGCCATTCAGGCCGCCTGGTGCCACTCGCAGGCCGATGGCGCCAACGAGTCGTTACAGGCACTGTGCGAACGCTGCGTCAGCCTCGACCCGGCCAGCGAAACCCGGCCCGTGGCTGAACAAGTGGCGGCGTACCAGACGGTGTATCAGCATTATCGCAATCAATTGCAGGGCCTCTGACGCACAGGCGTCTGCCCTAACGGAGCAACTATGTACCTGGTCTGTGGCGAAGCATTGTTCGACTTTTTCAGTCAACCGGACACGAGCGCGCAACTCAATAAAATCGGCTATCAGGCCATCGCCGGAGGCTCACCGTTCAACGTTGCGGTGGGTCTGCGCAGGCTCGGTGTGGAGGCCGGTTTCTTTGCCGGGATTTCCACCGACTTCCTGGGCAAGCGTCTGGCGGCCGTGCTGGAAGCCGAAGGTGTCGGCGACGATTTCCTGCTGCATTTCGACGCCCCCACCACGCTGTCGATGGTCGCGGTCGGCGCCGACGGCTCGCCGCAGTACAACTTTCGTGGCGAAGGTTGCGCCGACCGCCTGTTGACCGTGGAACAACTGCCGACGCTGGACGACAACGTGCGCGGCCTGCACGTTGGCTCGTTCTCGCTGGTGGTGCAGCCGGTCGCCGATGCCTTGCTGACGCTGGTGCAACGTGAAAGCGGCCAGCGCCTGATCACCTTTGACCCGAACGTGCGCCTGAACCCTGCGCCAAGCATCGAGCTGTGGCGCAGCCAGGTGGCGAAATTCGCCGAGCACGCCCACATCATCAAGGTCAGCGATGAAGATCTGGAGTTGCTGTACCCGGATGTCCCCGCCCAGGACATCGCCAAAGGCTGGCTGCAGCACAACTGCCAACTGGTGATCATGACCCGGGGGCGTGAGGGTGCCAGCATCTTCACCCGCGAACAGGGCGACTGGTCGGTGCCCGCCCGCGACGTGAAGACAGCCGACACCGTCGGTGCAGGCGACACGTTTCAGGCCGCGCTGATCACTTTCCTGACCGAGCGCGGACTCGACACCCCGGCAGGCCTGCCGTCGCTGGATCGCGAAACGCTGACCGAAATGCTCAACTTCGCCGTCGCCGCTGCGGCCGTGACCTGCACCCGCGTGGGCCCGGATCTGCCGTACCGGCATCAGGTGCAGTAGCGCGCTGCTCGTCTCCTTCATCGCGTTCAAACCGTAGGACCGGCTTTAGCCGGGAACGCGTCGGGCGTCACGCCGCATAATCGCGGGTGACCACATCGGCCTCTTCCCGGCTAAAGCCGGTCCTACGACGCATTCCGCGGATACATCGCATCCCGGATACACCCTGTCTCCCGGCACCACAGCCTTCGATACACCGCGTTCAGATAAAAAAGGGGCAGCCGGTCTACACCGCTGCCCCTTGTTCTTTTACCCAGCACTTCTACCGACGCGCAGCGCCTCAGGCCATTTCGGCCTTGGCCATCGCAATCCTGGTTTTCACTTCAGATTCGGCGATCTGCTGCTCCTGCTTCTGCTTTTGCAGCTCGGCAACTTTCTTGTCCACCGCCGCCTGCTGCTCCGGCGTCATGTTGTCGTACTCTTCCTTGCTCACGCCGGTCAGCTGCTGACGCACCTTTTCGGCATCGGTCTGGTTCATGTAGGCCAGGAACTGATCCTTGGCCGAACCCACGCTCGATGCACCCGCTGCGCTGTCGCTGGCGGCAATGCCGTCGGAGACGGTTTTCACGACACTGTCCGACGCCGCGACCTGCTTGTCAGTGCTGGACGAAAATGCCGCGGCTGCAGCCGCTTTATCGTCGTCCGACACCGAGGCGGTGGTGTTGGCCAGCGCTGCCTTGAGGTTCACCATCATTTTGGCGAAAGACTCGTCGTAGCCCTGCTTGTCGTCGGCACTGCCCTGAGTCGCGCTGTCCGTGCTGCCCGCGATTGCCGCGACCGGGGCAGATGAAGCGCCGGCCACTGCAGTGTTGTACGCATCCTTGTCCGTCGGGTCCAGGTGCGTGTGAGCCACGGCCTTCGACACGAAGTGCTGGATGGCACTGTTACCGATAATCATCTTTCACCTCCTTATCCGGGTTGTCGATGTAAACGGATGGACAGCAAAACAGATGCCACATCCTGTTACATCCCCCAGAACCCAGGCGCGACGGGGGCTGCAGCGCGGTGCGCGGAAGCGAATGGACCGTTCGGAGCGCGCCCGCTTGCCGACAGCGGCAGGGAATGGCCGCCCGGCGCACGGCGTTGCCGCTCAGTTGTCGGGCGTCGTCACTTGAGAAAATCCTTGAGCGCGCGATCGACCTTGCCCGGCTCACAGGCCGGCGCCATGTGCCCACAGTCGTTGTCCAGCACCAACAGCTTCGCCCGCGTCTGTGCCGCCAATGCCTTGGAAGGCGCCGGATCGACCAGACGATCCTGCTCGGACGTCACAATCAACAGGCGCGCCTTGATCTTCCCGGCCAACGCCGCCATGTCGCCGTCGCGGGCCAGCCCGAAAGACGTCATGGCCTGCAATTGCCGGTACCAGTCAACCGCGCTGAAGCTCTGGCTGGTCTGCGTGCCGTGGAGCGTGTCGGCACTCGGTCGTTTGCTCGCCACAGCCTTGGCCGCGACGTGTTCCGGCGTCCACAAAAACTCGGTGTGCAAGGCCGTCAGGCCCTTGAAGGCCGTGCCCGGCAAGTAGTCGCCGCCATTCCAGCCAGGCGTGCGCTCGATGGCCGCGATCTCGGCATTCCAGGCGCGAAGATCACTGGCGGTGGGTTGCGGCGTGGCAACGATGGTGACGATGTTGCTGGCGTAATCGGGATACATCACAGCCCACTGCAGCGCCTGCATGCCGCCCATGGAAATGCCGACGATGGCGTGGGCGTGGTCGATCCCAAGGTTCAGCGCGAGCAGACGATGCTGGGCCTTGACCATGTCGCGGATGCCGAACTGAGGAAACTTCAGGCGCGGATTGCTTTTGCTGTTGGAGGGCGAGCACGACACCCCGTTGCCCACCGCATCCAGGGCGATGACATACCAGCGGTCAGTGTCGACCAGCTTGCCCGGGCCGATCATGTCGATCTGGTCGGCGGTACGCCCGGTCAGCCAGGTCGGGACCAGCACCACGTTGCTCTGGTCGGCGGCCAGCGTGCCGTAGGTTCGATAGCCCAGCGAACATTGCTTGATCTTGCCGCCGACCATCGTCAACGACCCGATACTGGTCAGCTGCTGCTCGGCCGCGGCGGCGACACAGACACACATCATCGCTGACAGCGCGCACAGCGCCTGGCGTACAAAGCGACACCCTTGCATGGTCTTCCCCCAAGAAGATAGAACTCCATTTCAGCCGTCGAGGAAAACCATGTTTCAGGGAACATGCCGTCGCGCTGCAAAATCAGCGTAGCCGGTCTTTGTGCGGGCAGCGCAAGAGCAGACGAATTGCGCGGTGTGCCAGGCTCGGATCGGCCCGGACCGTCACTGGGGTGGATCGAGGGCCTGCAATCGCAGGCCCCAGTCGCGCAGTGACGCCACCACCGGACCGACCTCGCGGCCCTTGGCGGTCAGCAGGTATTCCAGGCGCGGCGGATGCTGCTCGTACTGGCGCCGCTCGATCAGACCGTGAGCTTCCAGTGATTTCAGCCGAGTGGACAATGTGCTGGGCGCGCAGCCCTTGAGCGAATCCTGCAGGTCCTGAAACCGCCGTGTGGGGTTACGCAGCAGATCGCGCAGGATGAGGATGACCCAGCGCTCGCCGATCACTTCGAGCGCGGTGATGACCGGGCAGAAAGCGAAGGTCGGCATGGCCGGTGCATCGGGTTTTTGAGCGTTGGAATCTGACATGGTCGGGAGTCTAACAAGGGCGTACAGGACTGGAAAGCGTCCAGCCCTGAGGCCGCCCGCCGGCTCTTCACGCGCTTCGCCCATCAGCCGGAACGGCGTTCGGGCGACACGGCGGAGTTCCGAGAAGCCCGCCTCCAGACTTGCCAAGCGAACGGCAGCACGGTGTCAGTGCACACCGCAAGTCACCTCGCGGCCCTCACCCATACAGGCCGGACAGCGGGTGTCATTGCAGCGTGCTGAGGTCCAGTTTGTCCTGCGGCACCGGCATCGAGAAGTAATAACCCTGCGCCTGCCCGGCGCCCATTTCGCGCAGCAACTGCAAGGTTGCCGCGTCCTCGACGCCTTCGGCAACCACGGTCAGCCCCAGCGACTCAGCCATGCGCACGATGGCGCGGACGATCGCCCGGCTGCGAGAGCTGGTGGTCAACTCCAGGGTGAAGGACTTGTCGATCTTCAGGCCGCTGAAATGGTACTGATGCACGTAACTGAGTGACGAGAAGCCTGCGCCGAAATCATCGAGCACCACCGATACGCCGTTATCGGCCAGATGCTTCATGGCCTGGCGCGCCAGCTCTGGCTCCGCCACCAGCGCACCTTCGGTGAGCTCAAGACAGATGCGCGACGGCGCGACGCCATGCTGACTGAGCAGGCCCAGCACCTCGCCGGCGAACTCGGGGCGGCTGATGCTGTAACTGGAGCAGTTCACGTGAACGGTCGGCCAGTGCGCGTGATCGGGTTGCGCCAGCATCGCGACCACTTGCTGGAGCATGTAGAAATCCAGCCGGCCGATCAGCCGCAGCCCTTCCAGCGCCGGCAGGAAATGCCCTGGCGCGATCACCCGGCCGTCGGCCTGACGCCAGCGGATCAGCGCTTCCAGGGCGAGGATCCTGCCAGTGGCCACGTCGACGATCGGCTGGAAATACGGCAGCAACTCGTCGGTGCGCTTGAGTGCGTTACGCAGCGCGGTTTCCTGCTCCATCTGGTCGGACACTTCGCGGCGCACTTCCTGGTTGAACACCGCGTAGCTGTCGCGCCCCGCATTCTTGACCCGGTACATGGCCGTGTCGGCGTCGCGCAGAAGGTCCGCAGGCTCGTGATGAAATTGCCGATCGGCGCCGACCACGCCAATGCTGCAGGAGGAAAACACCGCATGGCCGTCGATATAGAACGGCACGTCGAACGCCAACAGAATGCGCTCGGCGATGGCCACGGTAACGTCCGGTGGCGCGGAATAGGCCAGGACCGCAAACTCATCGCCGCCCAGCCGCGCCAGCAGGTCGCTTTCGCGCATGCAGCTGCGCAGACGATCGGCCGCCTGGATCAGCAACTGATCACCGGAATGATGGCCGAGGCTGTCGTTGACCATCTTGAAGCGGTCGAGGTCAATGAACATCACCGCCAGCTCTTCGCCGTTGTTGCAGAACTGCTCCCAGGCAATCTGCAGACGCTGTTGCAGATGGCTACGATTGGGCAGCCCGGTCAGCGAGTCATGGGCGTTCTCGTGCTGCAGCTTGGCGTTGGCAAAATCGAGCTCGCGCGTGCGATCCTGAACCCGCGCCTCCAGGCGCAGGTTGGCGGTATGCACGGCCTCCGCGGCGCTGCGACGGGACAACGCGGTGTCGATGTGCCGGGATACGAAGGTCAGCAGCTCCTGATCGCGCAGCGAATAGCTGACGTCGGCCGAATAACTCTGCACCGCCAGCACGCCGCGCACGACATCGCCCTCGAACAACGGGATGCCCAGCCAGGAATAGGAACGGTTGATTTCGTTCTGGATGGTGATTTCGCCATTGGTCTCCAGGCGCCGCGCTTCGACGCTGTCGATCAGGCAGGGACGGCGCTGGCGAATCACATACTCGGTGAATCCGCGCTCACCCCGGCGCGGGTTCGGCCGCACCACCAGACGCTCGTCGACATAATAGGGAAAGGTCACTTCGCCCGTGGCGTCGTCGAACAGCGCGATGTAGAAGTTAAGGGCGAACAGCAGCTCGCCGACGATGCCGTGCAGGCTCTTGAACAAATCAGCCATGTCGCCCGGTTGACTGGACAACTCGGCGATCTGGAACAACGCGCTTTGCAGGTGCTCGGCGCGCTCGCGGTCGGCCACTTCGCTGCGCAGTGCATCGTTGAGCCGCGACAACTCCAGCGTCCGCCGGGCCACGGTCTCTTCCAGTTGCGCGCGGTGCAGAATCCGGTCCAGGGCCATCGCCACGTGGCGCGCCACCACCAGAAACAACTCCTGATCCTCGACGCTGTAGACCCGCTCCAGGTCATAGACCTGCATTGCCAGCATGCCGAACACGTCGTCGGATGCGTTTTTAAGCGGCGCCCCCATCCAGAATTCGGGGCGATGCCCGACGCAGTGAAACTTGTCCAGCGCCTGCGCCCGTTCGATGGCGGCGGAATCGACGAACAGCGGTTGCTCGGTGGTCAGCACGTAGCCGGTCATGGACAGTCGTTCCGGATCGAGAAACTCCTGGGTTTCGGCCTCCAGCGCGTCGACGTCGGTGATGTCGATGTAGTACGGATAAGTGATCTTGCCGCTGTGGCTTTCGTACAGCGCCAGATAGAAGTTTTCTGCGTCGATCAGGGTCGACAGCTGCTCGTGAACGCCTTGCAGGAAGGCCGAGCGGTCACGGGTCGAGCTGGCAAGGTAGGTGATCTGGTACAGCACCCGCTGAGTGGCCTGGGCCCGCGCCAGCGCGTCGGTCTGCAGACGCAGACCCAGCTTGCCCGCCAATTGCGCCAGCAGAGGGTTGCCCGCTTCGCGCTCCGGCGTCAGCAGCCAGCCCAGCGGCGCCTCGCCATGCCCCGTCACCCATCGTTGCAGGCCGTGATCACGGCAGAATGCATCGAAGCCCTCGCGGGGAATGTGTGCCGGCCACTCGGTCGATGCATCGCCCTGCCCGAGCAGGTGCATGTGCTGGTTAGCGCGATAGGCGGCCCAGCTCAGATCCGGAGCCGCCAGCCTGGCTGCCCGCAACAGTGTTTCCAGAGAGTTTTCGTCAATCATGGACGGCGCAACTTCCACCCTTTCGCTAACAGGGTCACACGCTTGCCCGACAGTGAATGACGAGCACCCGGTGGGGGTCGAGACATGAGAATTCATAGGCGCTCCATTGCCAGCGTGAGACTGGGCTATCTTCATGGGGTCTGACAGATGGTTGCAAGCGCCATATTCGTTTTTGCTGCCTATTAACGACGAAAAAACGGGATTTCACGACATTTCGCGTGACTGTCTGTCCGTTATCGGCAGATTGCCCACGGAATGAAAGAAACCACAGGCACTTTTGTCGGACCGACCGGCATCGCAGGTTTTCCATCCGGCATAGACCTTTGCCCGCCCTCGCCTGTCTCTCATGGCGAATCCACGTTCCCCTTTGACACTGGAGATGATCGCAAAATGATCAAGACTTACAGCTACGCCGCACAGAAACCGACCGACCGGCTCGCACCCTTCCAGATCGAGCGTCGCGATCCGCGCGCCGACGATGTTCAGATCGACATCCTGTTCTGCGGCGTCTGTCACTCGGACCTGCACACGGCACGCAACGAATGGAACAACACGCTGTACCCCTCGGTGCCGGGCCACGAGATCGTCGGCAAAGTCACCGCGGTCGGTGCCAATGTGAAGCACTTCAAGGTCGGTGATCTGGCCGGTGTCGGCTGCATAATCGACAGCTGTCAGCAGTGCGCGTCTTGCGCCGAGGGTGACGAGCAGTATTGTGAAAGCGGGTTCACCGGCACCTACAACGGCCCGGTCTTCGGTGGCGAAAATACCTTTGGCGGTTACTCCGACAAGATCGTGGTGAAAGAGAAGTTCGTTCTGAAGATTTCCCACAGCGACAATCTCGCCGCCGTTGCGCCGCTGCTCTGCGCTGGCATCACCACGTACTCGCCGCTGCATCACTGGAAGGTCGGTCCCGGCAAGAAAGTCGGCGTGGTCGGCCTCGGCGGTCTGGGCCACATGGCGGTCAAGATCGCCCACGCGATGGGCGCTCACGTGGTGCTGTTCACCACCTCGCCGAACAAGCGTGAAGACGGGCTGCGATTGGGCGCCGATGAAGTGATCGTGTCGAAGAATGCTGACGAAATGGCCACTCAGGTCAACAAGCTGGACTTCATCCTCAACACCGTTGCAGCGCCCCACGACCTGGATGCGTTCCTCAACCTGCTCAAGCGCGACGGCACCATGACCCTGGTCGGTGTTCCGGATCATGCGCACCCGTCGCCGTCGGTGATCAACCTGATCTTCAAGCGCCGCAGTCTGGCCGGTTCGCTCATCGGCGGGATTCAGGAAACCCAGGAGATGCTGGATTTCTGTGCCCGCCACGGCATCGTCTCGGACATCGAGATGATCAAGATGAAGGACATCAACGAAGCCTACGAGCGCATGCTCAAAAGCGATGTGAAGTACCGTTTCGTCATCGACATGGCCACGCTCAAGGAAGAAGCGTCAGCCGCCTGATCGACGCGTCACCGGGCCGGCGCCGACTGCGCGCCGACCCGGCCCTTTCGTAACAATCTGTGTTCTGCAGCCGGCAATAAACCCGCAACCAATCGTATTAGCGCAGGTCACACACCTGCGGCCCTGCCCCGCAGGCCGCGTTTTTCCTGACGCGACACTTCACGTGCGACCACTGTCCGTAGCCGTCACGCGCATTAATGAAAATAATTCGAAAGTGTATGTAGATATTCAAAAGAATGCTCAGGCCGATGATTGGTTATCGTTGGCGGCTTGAAGCATCCACTGCCGTTCGTGACTGCGCGCTGCCCACCGTCGGCGCGCAGACCTGGTTCAATGCTGACGAGGAACCCGTCCATGACCGATCAGCCTGATAAAAAAGAAACAGAATCGGACCTCAAGTCCTTCACCGCGCCTTCGCGCCGAAACTTTCTGAAATCGATTGGCGTCTCCGGCCTTGCCGCCGCCACCGCCCCAATGTGGACCCAGGCCCTGGAAGCCCAGGCCGCCGTCCCCGATGACACCGCCCCACCGGCCAAAGACGAACGGCGCATGACCCTCAAGGTCAATGGCCAGACGCACACCTTGAACCTTCCGGCCAATGCCGCCCTGCTCGACGTATTGCGTGACCGCTTGCAACTCACCGGCACCAAAAAGGGCTGCGACCACGGCCAGTGCGGCGCGTGCACTGTGCACGTCAACGGCACTTCGATCAATTCATGCCTGTCTCTGGCCGCGATGCATGAAGGCGATGAAATCACCACCATCGAAGGACTGGCCAGCAACGGCAAGCTGCACCCTGTGCAGGAAGCCTTCTGGGAACATGACGCGTACCAGTGCGGTTATTGCACCTCGGGCCAGATCATGAGCGCCGTCGCGATGCTGCAGGACAAGAACATCGGCAGCGATGATCACAGCGTCCGCGAAGCCATGAGCGGCAACATCTGCCGCTGCGGCGCGTACAAGAACATCCTCAGCGCGATACAGAGTGCGCGGATCAAGTTGCAGGAGGTGACCTGATGAGAGCCCTCGATTACGTACGCGCCGGCAGCGTCGAGCAGGCGGTGGCCACCCACGCGAAAAGCCAGACCGCTTTTTTTCTCGCCGGCGGCACCACCCTCCTCGATCTGGTGAAGCTGGACGTGATGCCCGCCGATCAGGTGATCGACGTCAATCACCTGTCCTTCAAGCAGATCGAGGTGCAGAAAGATGGCAGCGTGCGCATTGGCGCGCTGGTCACCAACAGTGCCTTGGCGCATCACCCACATATCGTCGAGCATTATCCGGTGCTGTCGCAGGCGCTGCTGTCCGGCGCGACCACGCAGCTGCGCAACAAGGCGACCACCGCCGGCAACGTCATGCAACGGGTGAGGTGCAACTATTTCCGCGACGGTCATTCGGCCTGCAACAAGCGCGAGCCAGGCTCAGGATGCGCAGCCATCGACGGCCACAACCGCAGCGTGCACGCCGTGCTCGGGACCAGCGATCAGTGCATCGCCACCCACCCTTCGGACATGTGCGTGGCCATGGCGGCGATTGGCGCCCGGGTCGAGGTGCAGGGTCCCAAGGGCAAGCGCAGCATCGACTTCCTCGATTTTCATCTGCTGCCGGGTGCCACGCCCTGGAAGGAACACGCCCTGCAAGACGACGAGTTGATCACCCACGTGGTGCTCGATGCGCCGCTGGCGGGCAGCAAGTCCGGGTATCTGAAACTGCGTGACCGGGCCTCCTACCAGTTCGCACTGGCGTCCAGCGCGGTGATTCTGGTCATGGACGGCGACACCGTACGTGACGCGCGGATCGCACTGGGCGGCGTCGGCACCCGCCCCTGGCGCGCGCAGGAAGCGGAGCGTGCGCTCAAAGGCGCGACCCTGACGACGCAGAACATGGAAAAGGCCGCCGCCATCGCAATGCAAGGCGCCCGCCCTTACCGCCACAACGCTTACAAGATTGCCCTGGGGCAGCAGGCTATCGTGCGCAATCTCGGCAGCCTGACCGCTTGATTGCCCGCCCTATGAATGGAGCATCCGCACATGACTGACGCAATGATAGGATCGGCCCCTCGCCGTATCGACGGGCGACGCAAAGTCACCGGCACGGCGATGTACGCCTCCGACCATCATCTGAAAAACATGGCTTACGGTTACGGCGTTTTCAGCACCGTCGCCAGCGGCAAGATCACCGCACTGGATCTGGACGCGGCGCGCAAATCGCCGGGCGTGCTGGAGATTTTCCACCACGGCAACTTCCCCTCGCTCTACCACAACTCGGCCCTGCCGATGTCGTTCGCGCAGATTCTGAAAGCCGCCAAGTCCGACGAAAGCCGTCTGCCCTTTGAAGACGACACGGTTTACTACGCCGGGCAATTCGTTGCATTGGTCGTCGCCGACACGTTCGAGCACGCCCGGGCGGCGGCGTACAAGATCAAGGTCAGCTACAGCAAGGCCTCCGCCGTCGCCAACCTTGAGCAGGGCCTTAAAGCCGGCCAGTTGCAAGACGGCAGCCCGAACCACAGCCGGGGCGATGCCGCCGCAGCCTTCGACGGCGCCGCCCACAGCATCGACGCCACGTACTCGACGCCAGTGGAAACCCACAACCCGATGGAAATGCACGCCACCGTCGCGCAGTGGGACAACGGCAAACTGATCGTTTACGAAGCTTCCCAAGGGGTGGTGGCGCATCGCAATTCACTGGCGAAGATTTTCGGCCTGATGCCGGAGAAGGTCGAAGTGCGCGCGCCGTTCATTGGCTCGGGGTTCGGCAGCAAACTGTGGATCTGGCCGCACTCGGTTGCGGCCTGCGGTGCCGCCAGAGTCCTCGACCGGCCCGTGCAAGTGGTGGTGCCCCGTGCACAGATGTTCACCACCACCGGGCATCGCCCGGAAACCCGCCAGCGCATGCGCCTGGCCACCGATGACAAGGGCAAGCTGGTCTCGGTACGGCACGAGTCGATCAACACGACGTCGTTCACCGATCCGTACAAGGAAAACTGCGGCACCTCGACCAAGAGTCTCTACAGCTGCGCCAACGTGCTGGTCACGCACAAGACCATCGAGGTCAACCGCGGCACGCCTACGTCGATGCGCGCCCCGGGTGCCGCGCCCGGGCTGTTCGCACTGGAATCGGCAATGGATGAAATGGCCGACAAGATCGGCATGGACCCGCTGGCGTTCCGCAAGCTCAATGTCTCCGAGCACGACGAAAGCCAGAACCTGCCATGGTCGAGCAATCATTTGCAGGAGTGCATCGACAAGGCCGCCGAGCGCTTCGGCTGGAGCCAGCGCGATCCCAGGCCCGGTTCGATGAAAGACGGCACCGAGATCATCGGTTACGGCATGGCGGCCTGTAATTGGGACGCTTACCGCACGCCGGCGGAGGCGCAAGTGCTGTTGCGCGCAGACGGAACGGCCTACGCCATCTGCGGCGTTCAGGACATCGGCACCGGCACGTACACCATCATCGCGCAAGTGGTCAGCAGCCTCACCGGGATTGCGCTCGACAACATCGAAGTCGAACTGGGCAATTCGTCGTTCCCGCCCGCGCCGGTATCCGGCGGTTCCTGGGCAACGGCAAGCGTGCTGCCCGCCATCGCTGAAGCCACGCGCCAGGCCATCGACCAGCTGAAAGCCTTCTCCACGGCGCCCAAGGGTGTGTTCGCCGGCAGCAAACCCGATCAGGTGAGTTTCGAGCAAGGGCAGATCAAAAGCGGCGAGAAGTCATTCGCCATCGCCGATGTGCTCAAAGCGCAGAAACAGTCGAGCGCCTTCGGCGAAGCCAAAACCGGCATGAACGACACCAGCAAACATTCCTTCCGGTCGTTTGGCGTGCATTTCGTCGAGGTGCGCTGGGATCCTGGCATCTCCCGGCTGCGGGTCGCGCGGGTGGTCAGCGCCATCGACGTCGGCAAGGTCATCAACCACAAGACCTCGCTCAATCAGGTCGAGGGGGCGATTGTCATGGGCGTCGGCATGGCGCTGTTCGAAGCCACCGATTTCGATGAACGCGACGGCATGCCGGTCAACAACAATTACGCCGAATACGTGGTACCGGTGCATGCCGACCAGCCTGAAATCGATGTAATTCTGCTCGATTATCCGGATTACGAACTCAACGAGTTCGGCGCCCGGGGCATCGGTGAAATCGGCATCACCGGGCTGGCGGCCGCCGTCGCCAACGCGGTGTCCCATGCCACCGGCAAACGCATCCGCGACCTGCCGATCACCCTCGACAAACTGATGGAGCTGCCGCCAACGATGAGCGCCTGACCGCGCGTTGTCGGACTGGAGGCTGCCGCCCTCGGGCAGCCTCCCTTGGCGAATCGATGCTCTGCCCGGGACGTCAGGCGAGCTCCGGCTCGATCCGGTCCCGCCCGCCCATCTTCGCTGCATATACGCCCGAGTCCGCGCGCAGCAGCAACGCATCACCGCCCTCGCCTTTGCGCCAACTGGCAATGCCGAAACTGGCCGTCACCCGGCCCACGCCGTCGACCGGCTCGGACCGCAGCGCCGCCCACAACTCACTGGCCAGGCCATAGGCCTGATCGCCATCGGTGTCCGGGCACAACACCATGAACTCCTCGCCGCCCAGGCGACAGAACACGTCACTGCGGCGCAAGCGATGACACAACCGGTTGCAGATCGCCTGCAGCACATGGTCGCCGACCGCATGCCCCAATTGATCGTTGATGCATTTGAAATGATCGATGTCCAGCATGACCACCGCAAACGCGCCACCATGACGCTCCGCACGGAGCAGTTCAGCCTGCAGCCGCTCCTGAAAATAGCGCCGGTTATAAACCCCGGTCAGCGCATCGGTGACGGACATCATGCGCAGTTCTTCTTCGACGCGCTTGCGTTCGGTGATGTCCAGGCACACCGCCAGATAACCGATCCACTGATCCTGTTCATCGAGCACCGGGCTGACCTGCATGTTTACCTGCAGATGGCTGCCATCCTGCCGCACGAACGTCCAGTCGTGGGTCTGATGCCCGTGTTCCTCGAAGGCTTCGACGAGCATCGCTTCGCACGTCTTCACTTCGCGGCCGTAACGCAGGTTCAGTTCATCGGCATGCTCTGCAAGCTCGCCGGGCAGGTGCAACTGGCGCAACGTCAGATGGCCGCAGACCTGCGTGCTGCTGTACCCCAGCATTTTTTCCGCACCGATGTTGAAGGTCGTGATCAGGCCGTCCAGATCCGTGGCGATGATCGCCACCTGCGTCGCCGCATCGAGCACGTTGCGCAGCTGCCCGTGAGCCCTGCGCAATTGCAGTTCGCGTTGTCGCAGTTGTCCGGTGCTTTGCTCGACCATGCGCAGCGCGCGCTGGCGCTGGCTGATCAATGAATAGAGCAACGCACTGAGCATGAAACTGAGCAGCGCCCCGAGGATCACCAGGCTGTCGGTCGAGGAAGGGTTGGCGTTGATGAACACGGGCGTGGGACGGATGTCCAGCCGGTAGCTGCGGCCAGCGAAACTCATCGATTTACTCAGTTGCAGGCCACTGACGGCGGCGATACTGGCAGACTGGAACAAGGATTCGGGCGCCTGTGGCGTTGTCATGTCCACGAGGCTGAGCGTCAGGTTGTCCTGATCGGAAGACGGCAGCCCTTCGGTCATCATTGTGCGCATGCTGATCACCGCGAGCAGAAAGCCCTGCAGCCCGCCCGCCGGATCGCCTCCGGCACGAGCCCGCGACAACACCGGCGCGACCAGCAAGATGCCGGTACGGTTCTGCGCCTCCAGCCCGACCAGGTCCATGCGCGCGGTCGCCGCCATGCTGCCGGTTTGCTGTGCCCGATCCAGCGTCGCCCGGCGCACCGCCTCGGAATTGACATCGAAGCCCAGCGGCACCGCCACCGTGCTGCGGCTTTGGGTAAAGCGCACCGGGAAATAGACCGGGCGCGGCTCTGCATCCTTCCACCCTTGGGCAGTGTCGAGTTCGCGCACGGTAAATTCGGGTTGGCCGGCTGCGCGCGCGGCCTGTTCAAAGGGCTGACGCTCGCTGCTCTCTATACGGGGCGACCAGGAATAGGCTTGGGTGAAAACCAGCAACGGGCGCGCGAAACCGTCGAATTCATCCTGCGAAACCGCGTCGGAATACACGAAGAAACGGCGCAGGCTGTCGAGACGACGAATCTGCCCGTCGAGGCGGTCCTGAATCCGACTGACGCGCTCGCTGGCCAGCAGTTCGAAGCGCTGTTGCAATTGACGGTGATACAACTCGACGTTCATCAACGCCACGAGCCCCGTCAATAACGCGCCCGCAGAAAAGACGAGCACGGCAACCGCCCACGAAGAGGTGTCCTCACTGATCAAGCCGAGAATCTTGACGCTTGCCCGGTTAGACGACATATAAAAAAACTCATGACGCCACAGCGGTTGCCGCGACACGTGTCCGAGCTTCACTTATAGCTATTCGCCATTAGTTTGCCTAGTGCAGCGTGTCGCTCAGTCAAAACCGGAACACGGCGTCATCGGGCGACAATGACGCCTTGTTTTCAGCGCAATCGATTCAGCGTGCGGTGATCTTCCACGCGCGGTGGATCTTGCCGTTGCGGGCGAAATCCGGGTCAATGGTCTGCTGAGTGATCTCCTCCACGGCATAGCGCTCGGTGAGGTTCTCTTCGAGCTGGAACTTGCGGAAGTTGTTGGAGAAATACAGCACGCCGCCGCTGGCCAGGCGCGCCATCGCCAGATCGATCAACTGCACCTGATCGCGCTGCACGTCGAACACACCCTCCATGCGCTTGGAGTTGGAAAAGGTCGGCGGGTCGATGAAGATCAGGTCGTACTCGTCGCGGCTGGTCTCGAGCCACGCCATCACGTCGCCCTGCTCCAGCCGGTTCTTGTCGGAGAAACCGTTGAGCGACAGGTTGCGCCGCGCCCAGTCCAGATACGTCTTCGACAGATCGACACTGGTGGTGCTGCGTGCTCCGCCCTTGGCGGCATGCACGCTGGCGGTCGCGGTGTAGCAGAACAGGTTCAGAAAACGCTTGCCCGCCGCTTCCCGCTGGATGCGCATGCGCATCGGGCGATGGTCGAGAAACAGCCCGGTGTCCAGGTAATCGGTGAGGTTGACCAGCAGCTTGATCCCGCCTTCGTTGACCTCCTGGAACTGGCCCTGCGCACTTTGCCGCTCGTACTGTCTGGTGCCGCTCTGGCGCTCGCGACGCTTGACCACCACCCGGCTCTTGTCGATGTTCAGCGCCTGAGGAATGGCTGCCAGCGCGTCGAACATGCGAATCGAGGCTTTTTCCGGATCGATGGATTTGGGCGCCGCGTATTCCTGCACATGCACCCAGTCGTGATAAAGGTCGATGGCCATGGCGTATTCCGGCATGTCGGCATCATAGACGCGGTAGCAATCGATGCCTTCGCGCTTGACCCATTTACCCAGCGCCTTGAGGTTCTTCTGCAGGCGATTGGCGAACATCTGCCCGCCCTCACTCAAGCGCGGCTGCTCGATGACCGGTGCAGGCGCCGGAGCAGGCTTGATCGGGTTGCCGTTCTTGTTGAACTGGCGCGCTGGCGGCTCGTCCGGCGTCTGGTCGTACGCCGCCTGCTCACGCTCAGCCTGGCGTTGCTCGGGCGTACGGCGCTCGCCGGTGACGAACTGATCCGGCAGCACTTTGATCAACAGCAGCTTGCACGGCAGCGCGCCGTTCCAGAACGCGTATTGCTTGTGGCTGCGGATGCCCATGCGTTTGCCCAGATCCGGCGCACCGGTGAACACCGCCGCTTCCCAGTTCAGGCAGGCCTGACGCAGGCGTTCGCCGAGGTTCTGATAGAGGTACAACAGGCTTGCCTCGTCGCCCAGACGCTCACCGTACGGCGGGTTGCAGATCACCAGGCCTTTCTGGTTCTGGTCCGGGCGCGGCTCGAAGGTCGCGACTTCGCCCTGATAGATCTTGATCCAGTCAGACAGACCGGCGCGCTCGACGTTGTTGCGACCGGGTTGAATCAGCCGTGGGTCGGCTTCATAACCACGAATCCACAACGGCGGCTTCGCGAGACCCGCCTCGGCGCGGGCGAGTGCCTCGTCATGCAGTTTGCGCCACAGCGCCGGCACGTGGCCCAGCCAGGCAGAGAAACCCCAGCGCTCGCGCTTGAGGTTAGGTGCGATATCGGCGGCAATCATCGCCGCTTCCACCAGGAAGGTGCCGACGCCGCACATCGGGTCGGCCAGTGCGCCACCTTCGGCGGCCATTCGTGGCCAGCCGGAACGGATCAGAATGGCCGCCGCCAGGTTCTCCTTCAACGGCGCCGCGCCCTGCTGCAAACGATAGCCGCGCTGGTGCAGGCTGTGGCCGGAGAGGTCCAGCGACAGAATCGCCTCGCCTCGGTCCAGACGCAAATGCACGCGCAGGTCCGGGTTGAGCTTGTCGATCGAAGGGCGCAAACCGTCGGAGGTGCGCAGGCGGTCGACGATGGCGTCCTTGACCTTCAGGGCGCCGAAGTGAGTGTTGTCGATGCCCGAACCATGGCCGCTGAACTCGACCGCCAGCGTGCCGTCCGGCTCCAGATGATCGGCCCACTCGATGTCGTGCACGCCGTGGTAGAGGTCCTCGGCGTCTTTCATCGGGAAGCGCTTGAGCACCAGCAATACCCGGTTGGCCAGACGCGACCACAGGCACAGCCGATAGGCGGTTTCCATGTCAGCGCTGCCGCGGATGGTCGAGGTGTGTTCGCGGGTTTCCTGGAGGCCAAGGGCAGTGGCTTCCTCAGCGAGCAGGCCTTCAAGGCCTTTGGGACAGGTGAGGAAAAGTTCGTAACGGTCCGACATGAGTATTCCAGAGCCTTGGCTATGAGTGGCAGGACAACGCATTGTCCGGCCCGATTCAAACAGACGTCTTTCGTGGAGATCGCCTGCACGGCACATACATTGTGCCCATCCATCGCCCCGATGCATTTCGGTGGCGACAGTCCGTCGGCCAGAAACCAGCCGACATCTGATATTAAAAAACCACTATTCAGCACGACAACGGCGGCAATAAAAAGTCACATCGCTGACCCTTCGTCGATTGATGCCTGACTGCAAACGGCCAGCAGTTGGCATTGAGAAACACTTGCGCTGCCGCCTGCAGGCCACGGTCCAGGGGCCCTGGCAGAAAAATGCAACGCCAGAGACGCCGTCGCTTATGGTCTTAATGCCTCAATGGTTACGTTCTTATGACAAAACGGTCATTCACAGCATCCCGGGCATTGGTTAGAAATCACCTCAGGCCGTCGCCGCAACGACGACGGCACCACGCCCGTGACGCCGGCAGCGGGCATTCAAAGGCAGAAGATTTCTGCCTGACCTCGACATGAGGTCTCCAGGGACATAACAGTCAACAAACGAGGGCAACACCCTATGAGAAGACTTAAGCGTGATCCGTTGGAAAGAGCATTTTCGCGCGGATATCAATACGGCGTAACTGGTAAATCCCGTGAGCTTTGCCCCTTTACTCTACCGTCAGTGCGCCAAGCCTGGATCAATGGCTGGCGAGAAGGACGCGGCGACAACTGGGACGGTATGACCGGCACTGCGGGTATCCACAGACTCAACGAACTTCACGCGGTCGGCTGACACTCAACATCAGTCAAGTCACAACCAAAGGACAATCCGACTAAAAGTTTCTTCGACAAACCGATTCGACTTCAATCAACCATGCGCGCCCCATCCGGGCGGCGGGCTTAAGCCCAGGAGGGGTTCCCTACGGAACCCCTCTCTCATATCCGGGCTTCCCGCCCGCGAACATCCTGAGACAGTTACCGAGCCATCGCCGCAATCGCGTCCACCGATTCGCGAATCAGCGCCGGGCCCTTGTAGATGAAACCGGAATAAACCTGCACCAGACTCGCGCCCGCCGCGATCTTCTCGGCCGCATGCTTGCCTTCAGTGATCCCGCCCGCTGCGATGATCGGCAACTTGCCGCCCAGCTCGGAGGCCAGCACCTTGACGATGTGCGTGCTCTTCTCGCGCACCGGTGCGCCCGACAGACCGCCCGCCTCGTCACCGTGAGGCAGGCCTTCAACGCCCTGGCGGCTGAGGGTGGTGTTGGTCGCGATGACCGCGTCCATCCCCGACTCCAGCAACGCGCTGGCAACCAGTACGGTTTCCTCGTCGCTCATGTCTGGCGCAATCTTGATCGCCAGTGGCACGCGCTTGCCGTGGGTCTGGGTCAATGTTTCCTGACGCACGCGCAACGCTTCGAGCAATTGCTTGAGCGAGTCGCCGAATTGCAGGCTGCGCAGGCCGGGCGTGTTCGGTGAACTGACGTTGACGGTGATGTAGCTGGCATGGGCGTAGACCTTGTCCAGGCAGATGAGGTAGTCATCCACCGCCCGCTCGACCGGGGTGTCGAAGTTCTTGCCGATGTTGATGCCCAGCACGCCGTTGTATCGGGCCGCCTGAACCCTGCTGATCAGGTGATCGACGCCCAGGTTGTTGAAGCCCATGCGGTTGATGATCGCCTCGGCGTGAGGCAGGCGGAAAATCCGCGGTTTCGGGTTGCCGGGCTGCGGACGTGGGGTCACGGTACCGATTTCGACGAAACCGAAGCCCAGCTGGGCAAAACCGTCGATGGCCGCGCCGTTCTTGTCCAGCCCGGCCGCCAGCCCCACCGGATTGGGGAACTGCAGGCCCATGACCGTTACCGGCAATTGCGCGGGCGCCTTGTTGAACAGGCCGTTGAGGCCCAGACGACCGCCCGCGCCGATCAGGTCCAGGGACAGATCGTGGGAGGTTTCCGGGGAGAGTTTGAACAGTAACTGGCGGGCCAGGTTATACATGGGCGGGCGCGGCTCGATTGCGGCTGAAGTCAGCGGCCGATTATAGACGTCCACGCCGTCGATGCGCGAGGCATCTGGAGAACTTTGCCGGGTGTTTCGCCGATCACTGGCATATCGATTGCTTCAGGGCCTGTACTTGCCTCGCTCCAACGGCGGAATGAGGCGCCTGACAACGACGTCGTTATCGCCCCGGTCAAGGCCTGGGCGAGGCGACGTTTTTTTTTGGAGATTGGGCTGCGCCCGGGTGCGCGGCCAGTCTCAGGCGGAACCCAAAGCATGAATGATCCGATCAACACCGCGCTGGCCTGGGTCAATGGCAGCGACGCTCCGGAACTGAACAGCGTCGACGTGGGCTTCATGGCGCTGACCGACAGCGCCTCACTGGTGGTCGCCGCGACCCAGGGATTCGCCCAGCCTTATGGCCTGAACATCAACCTGCACCGGCAACCCTCCTGGGCCAGCCTGCGGGACAGACTGGTCAGCGGCCAACTGCATGCCGCACACAGCCTGTATGGGCTGGTCTACGCCGCGCACCTGGGCCTCGGCGGCCAGGCCAGGGACATGGCCGTGTTGATGGGGCTGAATCAGAACGGCCAAAGCATCAATCTGTCCCGGGCCTTGCAGGACGCAGGCGTGATCACTCCTGAGGCACTGGACCGGCGTACGCACCAAAGCGATTCAAAACTGACCTTCGCCCAGACGTTCCCCACCGGTAACCACGCTTTGTGGTTGTACTACTGGCTGGCGAGTCAGGGCATTCATCCGTTGCGCGACGTCGACAGCGTGGTGGTCCCACCGCCGCAGATGGTCGAACACCTGCAAGCGGGCCGGATCGACGGTTTCTGTGTCGGCGAACCGTGGGGCGCCAGTGCAGTGAGCCAGCATCTGGGCTTTACCCTCGCCACCACACAGGCGATCTGGCCGGATCATCCGGAAAAAGTCCTGGGTTGCAGCCTGGAGTTCGTCCAGCAGTACCCCAACACCGCCCGCGCGCTGGTCATGGCGGTGCTGGAGGCCAGTCGCTTCATTGAACAGAACATGGACAATCGACGCAGCACGGCGCAGTTGCTCAGCGCCGCCGAATACGTCAACGCGCCGGTCGACGCCATCGAATCCAGGCTGGTGGGCGAGTATGACGACGGCCTGGGCAATCGCTGGACCGATCATCATGCCGTCAGCTTCCACCGCCAGGGTCAGGTCAACCTGCCCTACCTCTCCGATGGCATGTGGTTCATGACCCAGTTTCGCCGCTGGGGACTGCTGCGCGAAGACCCGGACTATCTGGGCGTCGCGAAAGCGGTCCAGCAGCTCGGTGTGTATCGCGAGGCGGCCACGGCGCTGGGCATCGAGGTCCCGGACTCGCCCATGCGCAGCAGTCAGCTGATCGACGGCAAGATCTGGGATGGCAGTGACCCGGCCGGCTACGCACGCAGCTTCAAGCTGCATGCGCTGGCAGACGCCGCGCCTGTCGTCGCGGACCTTTGAGGAGGATGCCGGCATGCTGCGTATCCTGCTGATCAACGACACCGCCAAGAAAGTCGGTCGCCTGAAAGCCGCGCTCGTGGAAGCGGGCTTCGAGGTGATCGACGAATCCGGCCTGATCATCGACCTGCCTGAGCGGGTGCAGGCGGTGCGCCCGGACGTGATCCTCATCGACACGGAGTCGCCCGGCCGCGACGTCATGGAGCAAGTGGTGCTGGTGACCCGCGACCTGCCCCGGCCCATCGTCATGTTCACCGATGAGCATGACCCCGGCGTCATGCGTCAGGCAATCAAATCCGGGGTCAGCGCCTACATCGTCGAAGGCATTCACGCACAGCGCCTGCAGCCGATTCTGGACGTGGCCATGGCGCGCTTCGAAAGCGATCAGGACCTGCGGGCGCAACTGCATGCCCGCGATCAGCAACTGGCGGAGCGCAAACGCATCGAAACCGCCAAAGGCCTGCTGATGAAAATGAAGCACTGCAACGAGGAAGAGGCCTACACCCTCATGCGGCGCCAGGCCATGAGCCGGCAACAGAAACTGATTCAGGTCGCCGAGCAGATCATTGCCATGAGTGAGCTACTGGGCTGACGGCTGGCCCGCTCCTTGCTTTACAGACCTTACAGGTAGCCAACGGCGGTTGCCCCACTCACGACAAAGACGTCGCACACCCCTTCGCGCAAGCGGACCGGGTTGCGACGTTTTTTCGTTTTTGGCCCGTAGCAATGGGCCGGGTGGAGCGCCGAGCCGGTGCTTCACCTGCATGACCTGACCCGTAGCGGTGCACGCATCACCCGCACCGGCATCGATATTCTGCAGATGAGGTATGAGATGAATACAAGCTTCTGGAAAGCCGGCCACAAACCGACCCTGTTCGCAGCGTTCCTGTATTTCGACCTGAGCTTCATGGTCTGGTACCTGCTTGGCCCGCTGGCGGTGCAGATCGCCACCGACCTGCAGCTGACCACCCAGCAACGCGGCCTGATGGTCGCAACGCCGATTCTGGCGGGCGCGTTCCTGCGTTTCCTGATGGGCATGCTGGCAGACCAGCTTTCGCCGAAGACCGCCGGGATCATTGGCCAGGTGATCGTCATTCTGGCCCTGCTCTGCGCCTGGCAGCTGGGTGTTCACAGTTACGAGCAAGCGTTATTGCTGGGCGTGTTCCTCGGCATGGCCGGCGCGTCGTTCGCCGTTGCCTTGCCGCTCGCCTCGCAGTGGTACCCGCCGCAGCATCAGGGCAAAGCCATGGGCATCGCCGGTGCCGGCAACTCGGGCACCGTCTTCGCCGCCCTGATCGCGCCGGCGCTGGCGGCAGCGTTCGGCTGGAGCAACGTGTTCGGCTTCGCCGCGTTGCCACTGCTGCTGACCCTCATCGCGTTCTCGCTGATGGCGAAAAATGCCCCGCAGCGGCCCAAAGCCAAATCCATGAAGGATTACTTCAAGGCCCTGGGCGATCGCGACAGCTGGTGGTTCATGTTCTTTTACAGCGTGACCTTCGGTGGCTTCATCGGCCTGGCCAGCGCCCTGCCCGGCTACTTCAACGATCAGTACGGCTTGAGCCCGGTCACGGCCGGCTATTACACCGCGGCGTGCGTCTTCGGCGGCAGCCTGATGCGTCCGCTGGGCGGCGCACTGGCCGACCGCTTTGGCGGCATTCGCACCTTGTCGGGCATGTACGCGGTCGCAGCGATCTGCATTGCGGCCGTGGGCTTCCACCTGCCGAGTTCATGGGCGGCGCTGGCCTTGTTCGTTGCCGCGATGCTCGGTCTGGGCGCTGGCAATGGCGCGGTGTTCCAACTGGTGCCGCAGCGCTTTCACAAAGAGATCGGCGTGATGACCGGCCTCATCGGCATGGCCGGTGGCATCGGCGGTTTCCTGCTCGCCGCGGGCCTGGGCGCGATCAAGCAGAACACCGGCGACTACCAGTTGGGCCTGTGGCTGTTTGCCCTGCTCGGCGTTCTCGCCTGGTTCGGCCTGATGAACGTCAAGCGCCGCTGGAGAACGACTTGGGGATCGGCGGCTGTGACCGCCGCACGGGTGTGATCAGAGGCCGCCTGAGATGAACCAGCCTGTCGCCCTCGACGCCGCCGCCCGCAGTGGTCTGACAGTGCGCTGCGCGGAGTTCAGCAGCCGCGGTCCGCGGTCGGAAAACCAGGACGCCACCCGGGTGGTGACGCCGGTTCCGGCCCTAGCCGCCAGCAAGGGTTATCTGTTCGCCCTCGCTGACGGCGTCAGCCAGTGCGCAGACGGCGGCCTGGCCTCGCGTTCTACCCTGCAGGCGCTCGCGCTGGATTACTACGCCACCCCGGAGACCTGGGGCATCGCCCAGGCGCTGGACCGTCTGTTGCTGGCGCAGAATCGCTGGTTGCTGGCCAACGGGCTGATGACCACGGTCAGCGCGCTGGTGCTGCGCGGTCGGCGCTTCACCCTCGCCCACGTTGGTGACTGCCGGGTTTACCGGTGGCATCAGGGCCATCTGCAGCGCATCACTGAAGATCATGTCTGGGAGCAACCCGACATGCAGCATGTTCTCAAGCGCGCGCTGGGCCTGGATCAATTCGTGGTCATGGACTATCTGGACGGCGAACTGCGCGAAGGCGAGCGGCTGTTGCTGCTCAGCGATGGCGTATGGTCCACGCTGAATGATCAGCGGATTGCCTCGATTCTCCGCGAGCAGGATGAACTCGACATGGCCGCGCGCACGCTGGTCAGCGCCGCGCACCTTGCCGGCAGCCCGGACAATGCCACCGCCCTGATGATCCAGGTCGACCGACTGGGCAGTGACGGATTGGGCGATACACTGCTTCAACTGCAGCAATGGCCAGCGCCGCCCACTCTGAAACCGGGCCAGCTCTTTGAGGGCTGGCACATTGAGGAGCGGCTGGGCGATTCGCGGCAATCGCTGATTTATCGCGTGCGTGACAGCCAGCAGCAACGCTGGCTGCTCAAGACCCTGCCGCAGCGCCGCGTTGACGAGGACAATGCCGGCCAGGCGCTGCTGCTCGAAGAGTGGTTTCTGCGCCGGGTCGCGGGACGTTTTTTTCCGGACGTTCATCCACTGCCCCACAGGCAGCACCTGTATTACGTCATGCGCGAATACCCGGGTCAGACGCTGGCGCAAACCTGGGCGCAACAAGGCCCGATGGAAGTGTCGCGCTGGCTCAGTCTGGCCCGGGACCTGTTCGGCGCAGTCGCGCTGCTGCACCGTCGAAACATCGTCCATCGGGATATAAAGCCGGAGAATCTGTTGCTCGAAGAGAGCGCAGGCCTGCGCATCCTGGACTTCGGCCTGGCGTATTGCCCGGGGCTGTCCGTCCGCGTCGAGGGCGAAGTGCCTGGCACACCCAGCTTCATCGCCCCGGAAGCGTTCGAGAACGCGGAACCGTCTGCGGCGCTTGATCTGTATGCGGCAAGCGTGACGTTGTATTTCCTGCTTACCGGGCACTATCCATACGGCGAAATCGAGGCCTTTCAGCACCGTCGCTTCGGTCATCCAGTGCCCGTCAGCCGCTACCGGCCGGACATCCCCTTCTGGCTGGAGAATCATCTGGATCGGGCGCTTCAGGCCAATCCCGAGAAACGTTTCGAGACCGCCGAGCATTGGCTGCTGGAACTGCGTGATGGCGAACTTGCGACCGCGAGCCCTCGGCCCAAACCATTGCTGGAACGCGAACCCGTCAAGGTCTGGCGCACCGTGGCGCTGTTATCGCTGTTGCTGAATATGCTGCTGTGGCTGTGGTTGCTCAAGCACTGAGCGCGGACCGTTTGCTTGCTGAGGTATGGCGTCGGGCCGATGGGTGAGGCTTACATCCGCGCATCGTCACACATCGTCCTGACCCACCCCTGAATAAGGGCAGTGAACGCCGAGAGCGTTGATTTAGAGCAGTCGGACTTGCAACACTGTCGATCCAACGCAACAGCTTTTACGAAACTCAGAAAAAGAAAAACCCGGCCTGAGCCGGGTTTTTCGTGAAGCGAGGGCTAATTACTTAGCTTGAGCTTCTACTTGTGCTTCTACGCGACGGTTAACAGCGCGGCCAGCTTCAGTTGCGTTGTCAGCAACTGGGCGGGATTCGCCGTAGCCAACCGAGTTTACGCGGTTAGCGCCAACACCGTACTGGTTAACCAGAACTTGCTTAACGGCGTTTGCACGACGCTCGGACAGTTTCTGGTTGTAAGCGTCAGGACCGACGGAGTCAGTGTGACCTTCAACAGTGGTGGTGGTCTGTGGGTACTGCTTCATGAAGTCAGCCAGGTTTTTGATGTCACCGTAGCTGTTTGGCTTGACGACCGACTTGTCGAAGTCGAATTTCACGTCCAGCTCAACACGAACGACTTCAGCAACAGCCGGGCAACCGTTGGCGTCAACGGTAACGTTGGCCGGGGTGTCAGGGCACTTGTCGACGTTGTCGCAAACGCCGTCGTTGTCGCTGTCGGAGCACACTTCAGCAACTGGGGCTGGTGCTGCTTCGACTTTCTTGGAGCCGCCGCCGAAGTTCACACCGATACCGACGCTAGGCGCCCACTCGGTGTCGCCCTGGTCGATGTTGTACTGAGCTTCAACGCCAGCACGGGCGTAGAAGTTGTCGGTGAAGTACAGCTTGGCACCAGCGC
>Ga0213834_100139_pt1 | contig 71318 bp, 60 predicted proteins | sample SWPTP12_FD_160580 | JGI IMG/M metagenome (GOLD analysis project Ga0213834, IMG submission 160580) | Coastal seawater microbial communities from Marineland, Florida, United States - SWP TP1 #2 | ecosystem: Environmental > Aquatic > Marine > Coastal | place: USA: Florida | collected 2016-08-06 | reverse complement strand
TCGGCAAAATCCAGTACACCATGATCGGCGACCCGACGCTGACCATCTCCCGCAACTTCGACGTGCTGATCGAAGAAGCTGGTCTGGCTGACCGCGGTACTTTCGTGATCAACCCAGAAGGTCAGATCAAAATCGTTGAACTGAACGACGGCGGCGTTGGCCGTGACGCTTCCGAGCTGCTGCGCAAAATCAAGGCTGCTCAGTACGTCGCTGCTCACCCAGGCGAAGTTTGCCCTGCCAAATGGCAAGAAGGCGAAGCGACCCTGGCTCCATCCCTGGATCTGGTCGGCAAGATCTAAGTCCCCATGACTCTCATGGCTGGACCGGGAGCGATGAGCTCTTGAGCACGTAAACCGCATCGCCCCCAAAAAACGCCCGGGCGGTCATCGCCCGGGCGTTGTTTTTTCCAGAATTCAAAGATGAAAAGGAAGCCGAATCATGTTGGACGCCAATCTTAAAGCTCAATTGAAATCGTACCTGGAGCGGATCACTCGCCCGATCGAGATCGTCGCGTCCCTCGATGACGGCGCGAAATCCCAGGAAATGCTGTCGCTGCTCAATGACATCGTCAGCAGCTCCAACAAGATCACCCTGGACACCAATGGAGCCGACGCTCGCACGCCGTCCTTCGCCCTGAACAGCCCGGGCCAGGACATCAAGCTGCGTTTCGCCGGTTTGCCAATGGGTCACGAATTCACTTCGCTGGTGCTGGCGCTGCTGCAAGTGGGCGGCTATCCCTCCAAAGCCAGCGAGGACACGATTGAACAGGCCCGTGCGCTGACCGGCGAGTTCAAGTTCGAGACGTACTTCTCGCTGACCTGCCAGAACTGCCCTGACGTGGTTCAGGCGTTGAACCTGCTGGCGGTGCTCAACCCGAACGTGCAACACGTGGCGATCGAAGGCGGCCTGTTCCAGCAGGAAGTGACTGACCGTCAGATCATGTCGGTGCCGAGCATTTACCTGAACGGCGAGCTGTTCGGTCAGGGCCGCATGGGCCTTGAGGAAATTCTCGCCAAGATCGACACCAGTGCGGGCGATCGTCAGGCCGAGAAACTCAACGCCAAGGAAGCCTTCGATGTCCTCGTCGTCGGCGGTGGCCCGGCCGGTTCGGCCGCAGCTATCTACGCGGCGCGTAAAGGCATTCGTACCGGTGTCGCGGCCGAGCGTTTCGGCGGTCAGGTGCTGGACACCATGGCGATCGAGAACTTCATCTCGGTTCAGCACACCGAAGGCCCGAAACTGGCTGTCGCCCTTGAAGAACACGTCAAGGAATACGACGTCGACATCATGAATCTGCAGCGCGGCGATCAGTTGATCCCAGGCAAGGACGGCGAACTGCACCAGGTCAAATTCGCCAGCGGCGGCGTGCTCAAGGGCAAGACCGTGATTCTGGCGACCGGCGCGCGCTGGCGTGAAATGAACGTTCCCGGCGAGCAGCAATACCGCAACAAAGGCGTTGCCTATTGCCCTCACTGCGACGGCCCGCTGTTCAAAGGCAAGCGTGTTGCGGTCATCGGCGGCGGTAACTCGGGTGTCGAGGCTGCTATCGACCTGGCCGGTATCGTTTCCCACGTGACCTTGCTGGAGTTCGACAGCTCGCTGCGTGCCGACGCGGTCCTGCAGCGCAAACTGCACAGCCTGCCGAACGTGACAGTGCTGACCAGTGCCCTGACCAGCGAAGTGACCGGCGACGGTCAGAAAGTCAACGGCCTGCGTTACAAGAACCGCATCACCGGTGAAGAAATCAACGTCGAGCTGGAAGGTATCTTCGTGCAGATCGGTCTGCTGCCTAACACCGAATGGCTCAAAGGCACTATCGAGCTGACGCCACGCGGCGAAATCGTCATCGATCAGCGCGGCGAGACGTCGATCCCCGGCATCTTCGCGGCCGGTGACGTGACGACCGTGCCTTACAAGCAAATCGTGATCGCTGTGGGCGAGGGCGCCAAGGCGTCGCTGAGCGCTTTCGATCACCTGATCCGGACCAGCGCCCCGGCGTGATGTACACCTGAGTCAGCCTGTAAACGAAAAAACCTCATGAGCGATCATGAGGTTTTTTTGTTTTCAGGGCCTGAGCCCCGGTTGGGAGGTATTGATTCGTGAACGAGTTGTTCACGAAAGACTGCCTCCCACAAGTCCGATGCCGGTCCGGGTCTTTGAGGTAACCGGACCGGGCAGGGATTCGACCCTTACGCCCCGCCAACCGGCGTTGGTTGAATGATCTCCACCCAATAGCCGTCCGGGTCCTTGATGAAGGCCAGGCTTTTCATGCGGCCGTCGGTCAGGCGTTTCTGGAAGTCCACGCCCAGTGCTTCGAAGCGCGCGCAGGCGACGTGCACGTCCGGCACCGAAATGCAGATGTGGCCGAAGCCCCGTGGGTCGGTGTTGCCGTTGTGGTAGGCGAACGCCGCGTCCTTTTCGGTGCCGTGGTTGTGAGTGAGTTCAAGAATGCCCGGAATGCCTTTCATCCAGACCGTGCGCGCGGCGTCATCGGCCGGAATCTGCGCCTTGTCGACCAGCGCGAGGAAGTAAAGGCTGAATTCGGCTTCCGGGAAGTCACGCTTTTCCACCAGGCTGAAGCCCAGTACGCGGGTGTAGAAGTCCAGCGAGGCGGTGATGTCCTTGACCCGCAACATGGTGTGGTTGAACACGAATTGTGCAGTGGCGGCGTCCGGCTCAGCGGTGACGCCGGGGAAGGTGTTCAGCTCGTTCAGACTCATGAATGTCTCCGGTAGGTCCTGTAAATGTTGCCGAATGATACGGGTACGCGGCCCATGAGCCAAACCCGAATGCGCACGCATTGGCGTCCCGGCCTTGTCGGCACTTGCCGGGTGGCTCACACTTTGTCATTCGACGTTCAGGTGCTGGTCATGATTGCCGCGTTTCGCTTGTTTCTACTTCCTGTCTTTTGTCTGCTCTGGACATTGCCCGGCGGCGCCTGGGCCACGGATGCAATGATCGTCTGGCCAAGCGACTGGGAAGTCGAATCGCTGCCACCGCCGGAGCAGAACCCTGATCATCCCTCAGTGCAGATGCGTCAGCGCGCCGTGAAAAACGACAGCAACGGTGATCCGGCGATGGTGGTGGAGCTGACTCAGACCCGCTTGCAGCCTGGCCATGAGGTCAATGTTCAGGGCGTGTTGCTGGCGATGCGCAAGGCGGTTCAGGTCAACTTCGCCCAGGGTGGTTTTCAAAGCGTGTGCACGAAGATGAAAGACAGCACACTCAGCGCGGTGCCGGCCATGGAAACCACCTGCACTATCACTCAGAACGGCGTACACGTGATGACCCAGACGCTCGTCGCTGCCGCCAGCAAGGACATGGCCTGGTCGCTGTCTTACGCGGGCTCGGCAGAGGGTTATTCCGCCAACAAGGATGAAGTGCTGCAGATCCGCGACAACCTGCGTCTGGGCATCACGCCCTGAGTCCGTCGCGCCTGAACGATATGCGTCAATTGCAGGGGCAAAAGCAACAGGCAAAAAGAAGCCCGCCGAAGCGGGCATGGGGCGCTAATCCTTTAGCAGCCTTTATCCTGTAGAAGAAGGTGTGAAAAATATGTGAAGAATCGCACCCTTCAGCGGATCGGCAAATTTGCGACCTCCCGGGCCGCATCTTTGATTGATAACACCGCCTTCATTTTGTCTGTCGGAGATGCACGTTGTGCTATTCCAACGCGATATAACAATTCGCTGGTTAATGCATCACGGATTCATCGCAGCGTTGTACGAAGTTGAACGGTTGAGTATTCCCAGGAACGTGCGTTGTGCGAAAAACATCCTGTCAACCGGCGGCGAATGAACTGTTTGAATAATGGCTCATATACAAACTGCCCCTTAGGCAGGGGCTGTCATGCGCTGCCGCAGGGGGCACCGGCAATCAATCAACGGCGCAACCAGGAATCGACGGCCTCGATGCCATATTGTTCTTTCCAGGCCTTCAGGCCACGGTGATTTCCACCTTTGGTTTCGATCAGCTCGCCCGTGTGCGGGTTCTGATAAACCTTGACCACGCGAGCGCGGCGACGTTTCGGGCCTGCCGGGGCGGCGGCAGTCGCGGTCGGATTGGGGTCGAGGATGGCGATGATGTCACGCAGATTCTTGTCGTAGGAACTCATCAGAGCCTGAAGCTTCTGCTCGAATTCGATCTCCTTTTTCAGTCCGGCGTCGTTCTTCAGGCTTTCCAGCTGAGCAAGCTGTTCCTGAAGGGCTTTTTCTGCTGCGCGAAACTCGGCAAGTCTGGACAAATATAGTACTCCGGCGGTAATTGGCTGTTGTCAGCCCAATGCAAGCAACATAAACGCAAGTATCGGTCCAACGCTCATTGTGTGACTGCCCCGGATGTGACATCTCGACCGGTTGAAGAGTGACAGCGCAGGGTCGGCGTCGCATCAACGGTGGGGTAGTTAAGTGGTACGGGCAAATAATGCACGTTTTTTTCCACTTGTAAAATAGCCGGAGGGTAATTGTTATATGAAACTTCATCGGCGAGATATGCAGGTCTGACAAAAAACTGCGTATCAGGAGAAAGATGTTGTAAGTAATTTCTGAAACTATGCTGATATTGGAAACTATCGTGCCGCGTTTCTGCACGGCGAGTTGCGCAACATTACAGCCCTTGTTGTAACACGGGATCATCGGGGTTCTGCTGCTCCAGTTCGGCCAGCAGCACCTGAACCTTCTGCAGTTGACCGTTCTCCTTCCAGTAATGAATCAACAGGATCCGGGCGCGTCGGTTCGCCGGCTGGCGTTGCAGAATGTCCTCCAGCTGGCGCTGGGCGGGCTCCAGCTGCTGCAGGTCATGCAGCGCCACCGCCAGATCGTAGCGATATCCCGCATTCTCCGGTTCAAGTTCCACGGCTTTGGTCAATGCCAGCAGCGCGTATTCGCTTTGTTGGTGATGCAACAACCATTGCCCCAGCGCATGTTGCAATAAAGAAGATTGCGGGTGTCTGTCGAGCAGTCGCGCCAGCAATTGGCGAGAACGGTCGGCCTGGCCTTGCTGATCGAGCAACTGCACTTGCGCAAGGCCGATCTGAATCGTGTTCGGCTCAAGTTTTTGCCCCAGTTCCAGTGCGGTGAATGCCTTATCGGGTTGCCCATTGTTGACATACAGGCGCGACAGTTGAAGTTGACTCTGTCCGCTGGGCGGTTGTGAGATCAATGCACTTTCATATTCCTGAGCCGCTTCCTGAACCGCCCCGTAATATAGACCCAGATCGTCTGGCGTCAGTCCCAGCAGGGCACGGACCGCAGTGAAGCGCACGCCTTGATCGGGATCGTCGAGCAGCGGGCCGATCAGCAGACTGCGCTGCGTCTCGGGCAGCATGCTCACCACCGTTTCGATCGCCGTCTGGCGGATCAGTGGAGCAGGGCTCTTGAGGTCGGCGCGCAGGATTTTCAGCGCCTGAGTGCTGGGGTAGTTGACCAGTTCGACGAGCAGACCGGCGCGACGAATGTCCGACAGATCCGTGCGACTGAATTGCTGATACAGCACGCGAGCAGCACCGGCCTTTCCTGCATGGGCCAGTTCGAGGGCTTCGGCATAACTGTGATTGACCACTGGCGCTGCGGGCGGCGCGTGCCAGCTGCGAACCAGCAACGCCGCGCCGATCAGCAACAGCAGCACCGCGAGCGCGATGGTGGCCTGCACGCGGCGGCGAGTTCTCAGTTGAGCGGGCGTGCGCTGCGAAGACGCTTTTGACATACCGATTTCCGTTTTTGCGTGGTCAGCAGCTTCGGGGAGTGATGGCCGAGTGTCAAACGCCGCAGGGCGAAATCTTGACTCGCACGCGGGCCTGCATCCGGCCTTGCGCCACTTGCCGACCAAAAAAAAGCCCCGGACCTTGTGAGCCCGAGGCCTGTGGGGCGACCGGTAAGTCGCCCCGCGTGCTGTCAATGAATCAGGCGTTAGGCTGCCAGCCGCCACCGAGCGCTTTGTAGATGGCAACGATGCCACGGTACAGATCGATCTCGGCCAGCGCCTGACTGTCCTCGGCCGCCAGCCGTTCACGCTCGGCGTCCAGCAGCACGAGGAAATCAGCCGTGCCTTCCTTGTACTGGATGCTCGCCAGATTGGCCGCCGCGCGACTCGATTCGCTCTGGCGCACCAGCGACACCAGACGCTGCTGACGCTTGTCATAGTCGCTGAACGCGTTTTCGGTTTCTTCCAGCGCCAGCAGCACTTGCTGCTCGTAATTGGCCAGCGCGCCTTCAGCGTCGGCGTTGGCGCCTCGGATGCGCGCCTTCACGCTGCCCAGGTCAAACGCCGCCCAAGTGATGCTCGGGCCAAGGCCCCAGGCTTGCGCTGCGCTCGAACCGATTTGCGAACCCCGGCTGGCGGTGAAGCCCAGGAAGCCGCTCAGGCTGACACGGGGGAACAGGTCAGCGGTCTGCACGCCAATCCGCGCGGTCTGCGCCGCCAATTGCCGTTCGGCGCTGAGCACGTCGGGACGGTTTTCCAGCAGCTTCGTCGGGTCGCCGATCGGCAGCGCCTTGGAGATCGCCGGCAGCTTGGCCGGAGCCAGGCTGACGCTCATGGCGTCCGCACGCTCGCCCAGCAGCGTGGCGATGCGATTGCGCTCGCGCACCTGCTCGGCCTGCAGTTGTGGAATGCTGGCCTCGACCGCCGCCAGACGCGCGTCGGCGCGCACCACGTCGATTTCGTTGCCCACGCCTTCGTCACGCAACTGCACCGTGACGCTGCGCGAATCCTGCTGGTTCTTCAGGTTGTCGCGGGCGATGTGCTCGCGCAATTGCGCACCGCGCAGTTGACCGTAGGCGTCCACCAGTTCGGCGATCATCGTGACCTGCAGCTGATAGAGGTTGGCCTCGGCCACCTGCTGATCGGCCTCGCTGGCTTCCAGTTCGCGCTGGATGCGGCCGAACAGGTCGATCTCCCAGGCCATGTCCAGGCCCAGGTCGTAGCGTTCCTGATTGATCCGGTGTTCGGTTTGACCGGGCACCTGGCTGCGGCCGATCTCGCTGCTGGCGCGGCTGGTGACGACCGGCATCGCGTCGTTGCTGATGTCGTCACGGATGGCACGGGCCGCTTTCAGGCGGGCGAAGGCCACGCGCAATTCGCGGTTGCCTTGCAGCGACTGGGCGACCAGCGCGTTCAGCGTCGGGTCGTCGAACTGCTGCCACCAGATGGTTTCAACGCGACTGCGGTCATAGGTGCTCTGCGAGGCGGCCTGAATGTTGGCCGCCGCAGTGTCGGGCTTTTTGTAGTCAGGGCCGACGGCGCACGCCGCCAGCGCCAGGACCAGCAGGCTCGGCAGAAAGAGTTTTGCAGCCTTCATCAATGAGCCTCCGGAGCGATAGTCTGAACGCGTTGAGCCTTGGCTGCCTTGCGCGCCTCTTTGCGTCCAACGTAATTACGAATCAGCACATAGAACACGGGGGTCAGCAGCAGACCGAAGAAGGTCACGCCGAGCATCCCGGAGAACACCGCCACACCCATGGCGTGACGCATCTCGGCACCGGCGCCGCTGGAGATCACCAGGGGCACCACACCCATGATGAACGCGAAGGAGGTCATCAGGATCGGCCGCAGACGCAGGCGGCAGGCTTCCAGAACAGCCTCCAGCGGGGTCTTGCCTTTTTCCTGCTCATCCTTGGCGAACTCGACGATGAGGATCGCGTTCTTGCACGCCAGGCCCACCAGTACGATCAGGCCGATCTGGGTAAAGATGTTGTTGTCGCTGCCCGCGATGATCACACCGGCGATGGCGGACAACAGCGTCATCGGCACGATCAGGATCACCGCCAGTGGCAGGCTCCAGCTTTCATACAGCGCCGCCAGTACCAGGAACGCCAGCAATACGCAGAGCGGGAAGACCAGCAATGCCGTGTTGCCCGAGAGGATCTGTTGGTAGGTCAGGTCAGTCCACTCGTAGGTCATGCCGTTGGGCAGTTCCTGCTTGAGCAGTTTTTCCATCGCCGCCTGCGCCTGACCCGAACTGAAGCCCGGACCTGCTGCGCCGTTGATCTCGGCAGTGATAAAGCCGTTGTAGTGCATGACGCGGTCAGGGCCGGAGGTGTTGGTGACCTTGAGCAGCGTCGCCAGCGGAATCATCTCGCCCAGATTGTTGCGCACCTTCAACTGACCGATCTGCTCGGCGTCCTGACGGAACTGCTGTTCAGCCTGAACGTTGACCTGATAGGTCCGGCCGAAGCGGTTGAAGTCGTTGGCGTACAGCGAACCCAGATAGACCTGCAGGGTGTCGAAGATGTCGCTGATTGCCACGCCGTGAGTCTTGGCCTTCTCGCGGTCGATGGCGGCATCGACCTGCGGCACGTTCACGGTGTAACTGGTGAACAGTGCAGCCAGCTCCGGTACGCTGCGGCTCTTGCCGATGACGTTCATCGTTTCTTTGTACAGCTCGTCATAACCCAGGTTGCCGCGGTCTTCGATCTGCAGGCGGAAACCACCGATGGTGCCCAGCCCCTGAACCGGCGGCGGCGGGAAGATCGCCATGTAGGCTTCCTGAATCCCGGCGTATTTGCCGTTCAGCTCACCGGCGATGGCACCCGCCGATTCACTGGCCAGTTTACGGTCCTCGAACGGCTTGAGGGTCACGAAGACGATGCCGGAGTTCGGGCTGTTGGTGAAGCCGTTGATCGACAGGCCCGGGAACGCCACCGCGCTCTCGACACCCGGTTGCTTGAGCGCGATGTCGGACATGCGCTTGATGACGTCTTCGGTGCGATCAAGACTCGCCGCATCCGGCAGTTGCGCGAAGGCCACCAGGTACTGTTTGTCCTGCTGCGGCACGAAGCCGGTCGGCGTGGTCGAGAAGCCCAGCCAGGTCATGACGATCAGGCCCGCGTAGACCACCAGCGCGACGCCACTGACACGAATCACCCGGCCGACCGCGCCAACGTAGCCGTTACTGGCCTTGACGAAGAAGCGGTTGAACGGACGGAACAGCCAGCCGCCGAGCAATTTGTCGAGGAATCGCGAGAAGCCATCCTTCGGCGCATCGTGAGCGCGCAGCAGCACCGCTGCCAGCGCAGGCGACAGGGTCAGCGAGTTGAACGCCGAGATCACCGTGGAGATCGCGATGGTCAGGGCGAACTGTTTATAGAACTGCCCCGTCAGGCCGGAAATGAACGCCGCCGGCACGAACACCGCACACAGCACCAGCGCCGTCGCGATGATCGGGCCGGTCACCTCGCGCATGGCGATCTGCGTGGCTTCCATCGGCTGATGGCCCAGTTCGATGTTGCGCTCCACGTTCTCCACCACCACGATCGCATCGTCCACGACGATACCGATCGCCAGTACCAGACCGAACAGCGAGAGCGCGTTGAGTGAGAAGCCGAACAGGTGCATGACCGCGAAGGTACCGATCAGCGACACCGGCACGGCGGCCAGCGGGATGATCGACGCACGCCAGGTCTGCAGGAACAGGATCACTACCAGTACCACCAGGATCAGCGCTTCGAACAGGGTGTGAACCACCGCCTCGATCGAGCCGCGCACGAAGATGGTCGGGTCATAGACGATGCTGTAGTCCATGCCTTGCGGGAAGTCTTTCTTCAGCAACTCCATTTCGCTGCGCACTTCGTTGGAAATGTCGATCGCGTTGGAGCCAGGACGCTGGAAGATCGGGATCGCGACGGCCGGCTGATTATTGAGCAGCGAGCGCAGTGCGTACTGGCTCGAACCCAGTTCGACGCGGGCGATGTCTCGTACGCGAGTGATCTCGCCGTTCTCGCCAGCGCGGACGATGATGTTCTCGAACTCTTCCTCAGAAACCAGACGGCCCTGGGTGTTGATCGACATCTGGAAGCTGGTCGCGCTCGGGGAGGGCGGTGCGCCCAGTTGACCGGCTGCTACCTGACGGTTCTGCTCACGAATCGCGTTGACCACATCGGTCGCGGTGATGTTGCGCGAGGCGGTCTTGTTCGGGTCCAGCCAGACGCGCAGCGAGTAGTCACCCATACCGAACAGCTGCACGTCGCCGACACCGTTCAGGCGAGCCAGCTCGTCCTTGATGTTCAGCACCGCGTAGTTGGACAGGTAGAGCATGTCGTAACGCTGATCCGGCGAGGTCAGGTGGACCACCATCGTCAGGTCCGGAGACGCCTTGTCGACCGTGATACCGATGCGCGTCACTTCTTCCGGCAGCTTCGGTTCGGTCCGCGTCACGCGGTTCTGCACCTGCACTTGCGCGGTGTCCAGGTTGGTCCCCAGCGCGAAGGTGATGGTCAGGGTGAGTTTGCCGTCAGCCGTCGCCTGCGACGACATGTAGAGCATGTTCTCGACACCGGTGATGGCCTGTTCCAGTGGCGCGGCCACGGTTTCGCCGATCACCTTCGGGTTGGCGCCGGGGAAGTTGGCGCGCACGACCACGGTCGGCGGCACGACTTCCGGGTATTCGCTGATCGGTAACTGAAACAGCGAGATGGCGCCCGCAATCAGGATCAGCAGCGACAGCACTGCCGCGAAGATCGGTCGCGTGATAAAGAATTTGGAAAAATTCATCGAGTGAGTCCCTTAACCGCGTGGCGAAGCGGCAGCGGCAACCTTGGCGTCCAGTTTCTTCTGGGCCTGAGGTTGGTTGCTGGCTTCAAGTGCTTGGCGTTGTTGTTGCAGCGCGGCGAGCGTTTCAGGGCTGGCCATCGGGGTGTCCTGCGGGTCGATCGGCGATCCCGGACGAACACGTTGCAGGCCGCTGACGACAATGCGGTCGTCCTTGGCCAGACCGCTGCGCACGATGCGCAGGCCTTCAAGCTTCGGACCCAGGTCAACGCTGCGGTAAACCGCCTTGTTGTCCTTGTCGACCACCAGCACGAATTTCTTGCCCAGGTCGGTGCCGACGGCTTCGTCCTTGATCAGCGTGGCGGAATAGGTGCCGCTGCCGACCAGCTTCAGACGTGCATAAAGGCCCGGGGTGTAATCGCCCTTGCTGTTGTCGAACACGGCGCGGCCACGAATGGTGCCGGTGCGCGGGTTGACCTGGTTGTCGACGAAGTTCATCTGACCCAGGTGCGGGTTCTCGGCCTCGTTGGACAGGCCCATGTACACCGGCGTGGTCGCGCCGCGTTTGCCGTCGCGGGCCAGTTGGTTGTACTTGAGGAACACGCGCTCGTCGGCGTCGAAGTAGGCATAGACCTTGTCGGTGGACACCACGCTTGTGAGGATCGACTGGTCGGCGGTGACGATGTTGCCGGCGGTGATTTCGGCGCGGCTGACACGGCCGGTGATCGGCGCGGCGACGCGGGTAAAGCTCAGGTTCAGGCGGGCCAGATCCAGCTGCGCCTGGATCGCGGCGACGGCAGCCTTGGATTCCTGCGCGGTGGTGGTGCGCGAATCGGCGAGTTCGGCGGAGATCGCGTTGTTGGTGCGCAGGCGCTCGCCACGCTGGGCTTCGTTATTGCTGCGTACCGACGCTGCCTTGGCCTGTTGCAGTTGGGCTTCGAGGCGATGCACTTCGGCTTCGAACGGGCGCGGGTCAATCTGGAACAAAAGATCGCCTTTCTTCACCAGCTCGCCGTCGGTGAACGCGACCGAATCGATCTGACCGGAGACACGTGGACGCACCTGCACGGTTTCCGGCGCTTCCAGGCGCGCGGTGACCTCATCCCATTCGTTGACCGGTTGCTCCAGAACCTTGGCCACGTTGACCTTGGCCGCAGCCGGTGCCTGCGCGGCCGATTCCGGGCCTTTTCCGCACGCACTGATCACCACCAGTGCCAGCGCGGCAAGGGGATAGCGCAAAGGAGTAAGTGACTGAACCATGGGAAAATCCGCCGATGTTATTGAGATGGGCGGATTCTGTTCTCGAGGGGTTTATTGCACGAATCGAATACGACGAAGGTAAATATCAGTCTGAATGATATTGACCTGCGCAAAGGCTCTAGACGAGGCTGTCCGGGTCACCAAAGAACATCTGGATTCGCGAACGCAGCCATCGTTCCCCTGGATCGTTGTCCTGGGAACCGCGCCAGGCCATATGCAGCTCGAACGTGCGCGATTCGATGGGCAGTTCTTCGGCCCGTACGCCGCCTGCGGCAGTGAGCACCGCGGCGGCGTAGTCCGGGACGGTGGCGACGATGTCGGTGCCGGCGATCAGTGTCGCCAGGCCGTTGAATTGCGGCACGGCAAGCACGACGTGGCGCTTGCGGCCGATCTTCTCCAGGTACTCGTCGATGAATCCGCCCAGGTCACCGGCAAACGACACCAGTGCGTGGGGACGCGCGCAGAAATCATCCAGCGTGATGGCGCCGGGCATGGAGTCGGCACGCAGCAGTTTCGGTTTGCTGCGACGCAGCACTTTGCGCTTGGCGTTGGCGGGCAGGTCGTCGGTGTAGCTGACACCGATGGAGATTTCGCCGGAGGACAGCAGCGCCGGCATCAGGATGTAATTGGTCCGGCGCACCACCAGCACGATGCCCGGCGCCTCAGACCGCAGGCGCTTGAGCAGCGATGGCAGCAGCGCAAATTCGACCTCGTCGGACAGCCCGATACGGAACACCGCGGTGCTGGTGGCCGGGTCGAAATCAGCAGCGCGGCTCACGGCCGTGGAAATGGAATCCAGCGCGGGGGAGAGCAGGCCGAAAATTTCGACGGCCCGCGCGGTGGGCTCCATGCTGCGCCCGGTGCGCACGAACAAAGGATCGTCGAACAGTCCGCGCAGACGAGACAGTGCAGCACTGATGGCCGGCTGGCCGAGGAACAGCTTCTCAGCGGCACGCGTGACACTGCGTTCATGCATGAGGGTTTCGAACACGATGAGCAGGTTGAGGTCGACGCGACGCAGGTCGTTGCGGTTCATGACGGGGGTCTCGGGGACATGGGTCAATACGTGGGCGGCCAACAGGGGCCAGCCAGGTGTTCGGCTCAGGTTCGGATATTAAGGGTAAACACCGATTGTCCGCATCGTTAAATTCATCTGCAAGCATACAAACGTGTTAGCCATCACGCCCGTCGATGATGACCGATGAAACCTTCCGCTACGCCCTGTGCCCAATTCATAAGTGCCTGATGGGCGATAGAGGCCTGTAGCCACGGGCATTTTTCGCGCCACAGGCATGAGCGTTCATCCGGAAATGGCCCTTCGGGTTGCAATGTCCGGGCGAGCGAACAAGAATGTCCGCCTTGAAGACGTGAGCATTCGATGGTTATCTAATGACCGCCTTTCAGCAACAGAATCGATGACAGGCATGTCGACTATTAATAGCCACTGATAGTGTTACCGGCAGAGCCCGGATAGAGTTCATGGCATCAAGGTTCATAAGGCGAGGTTCGAAATGTCCCGCACGATCCGTTTTCATCAGTTTGGCCCGGCCGAGGTGCTCAAGGTAGAAGAGCTGCCCGTCGCGTTGCCGGCACCCGGTGAGGTGCAAGTACGCGTCCAGGCGATCGGCGTTACCTGGTACGACGTGCTGTGGCGACAAAATCTGGCTTCTTCCCAAGCGCGGCTGCCTGCAGGTCTGGGCGCCGAAATGGCCGGCGTGGTGACTGCCGTCGGTGAAGGTGTTGCCGATCTGAAAGTCGGCGACAAGGTCGCAAGCTTCCCTTCGGCCGACCCTAACGTACACCCGGTGTATGGCGAGCTGATCGTCCTGCCACGCACCTCCGTCACCCGTTATCCGGACGTGCTGACGCCTAACGAAGCGGCCGTTCACTACACGCCGTTGCTGGTGGCGTACTTTGCGTTCGTCGAACTGGCCCGCGCCAAGCCTGGGCAGACTGCTCTGGTCACTGACGCCAGCCATTGCGCCGGCCCTGCGTTTCTGCAACTGGGCAAGGCGCTCGGGATCAAGGTCATTGCTGCGACCAAGACCGAGTCGTGCCGCGAGTATCTGTTGAAGATGGGCGCGGACAAGGTGGTGGTTACCGAGGAGCAGGACCTGCTCATGGCGATCAACAAATACACCGACAACCGTGGCGTCGACATCGTGCTCGATGGTCTGGGCGGTCCACAGATGTCGATGCTGGGTGATGTATTGGCGCCCCGCGGCAGCCTGATTCTCTATGGCCTGCAAGGCGGCAACCAGACGCCATTCCCGGCGTGTGCGGCGTTCCAGAAGAACATTCAGTTCTTCGTGCATTGCGTGGGTAACTTCACCGGCAAGCCTGAGCTTGGGATTCAGCAGGACGAGGACGCAGTCAAGCGTGCGCTGCGCGACATCAATCAGCTGACCGCGGACCGTGTACTGGTGCCGCAGATCACCAAGGTGTTCCCCTTCGATCAGTTGGTGGAAGCACACCGTTTGATGGATGGTTGCCCGGTCGGTGGCCGTGTAGTGGTTGAAGTGGAGCCTTCCTGAGCGCAAGTCACCGCGCGTGTAGAGTGTTCGACGCCCCAGGCCAGGCGTCGACGTTGAGGAGTCGGTCGCCGCGTCTGGTGTCCGCCCCGTCTGTCAGGGCCACGCTGTATTCGACGAAGCCTTCCCGAGCAATCAGGAAGGCTTTTTGTTTATAGGGTCAGTGGATCACGAAACTCAGGTTTAAAACGTGAACGCGAGTGCCGGTGCCGTGCGGGCCGTTAATGACCTGTCGATTATAAACAGCGATGTTTAATCATTAAACGTTCGGTGATGTTTCTGACAGGTATTCATTGTCGGATCTGTACCTTGTAATTGTTTTTCAGACACCGATAATAGTTCAATCATTATTGCTCAAGGAACGAGTTCATGATTGCTTCTTCATTGCTTTCGGTCATGCCTGTTTGCCGAAGTGTCGTCAGTTCAAATGGCCTCAGGATCGGCGATTGCAAGCTCACGCCCCGGCGCGGGCGGTGCGACGCGGCGTATGGCACTGTCTCGCCCGACGCCAGCTCGATGAACCCATGCCCCATCAATTGTTGATGTCCACACGGTATGTTTCGCGCCGTTATTCCCGGCGCTGATATGTGATCACCTTTGAAGGCGGCCATCGGTCGCTTAAGTGTGATGATCTTGCTGACGCTGTATTCAGGTAGTGACGTTATGAGCTCCATGCATGAGCAGGCCATGAACTATGTCTATCAACAAGTTCTGCAACGCCTGATGAATTACTTCAACCGGGCCGAGCGAACCGGACTGCAATTATTGATTCAACGTTTGATCGTCGCGGCGGGTGGCATGGAGCGCATCGGCAGTTATACCGTGCTGGTGGCCTTCAGCGGCGGCAAGGACAGCGCCTACACCGTTGCATTCCTGCGCGCGGCGCAGCTGAGCATCGCGGGCAGGGCACCCACCACCTTCAAACTGCGCATCGCGACCATGCGCCACGCGGGGATCACCTCTGCGGTCATGGATAACATTCATCGCTGTTATTCAGCGCTGTTTCTTCACGATGATCCGCGGGTCGAATTGCTAGTCGTCGATCAACAGTTCGTCCAGACCTTCGAGCCGGACCTGCCGTTTTCCAGCGCCGGGCGCGAGCAGAACCGTTCCGACATGCTGCTGGGCGGACACATGACGGCCGGGGATGCCAGGACCACGTTTTGTAACAGCTGTTATTTGGGCATGGCCGATTTTCTGGGGCGGGCCGCCTCCTGGGGTCAAGGCGTGGACGCCGTGCTCAGCGGTGACTCGCTCAAAGAGCAGAAGCAATACGCGACCTGGATCATGCGTCTGGCGAGGCGCAGCGGGCAGACCGTCGCGAACTGGCACACGCTGGGTTTCAGTGCCGCCCTCAACGCCATCGACAGCGTCGGGCGGGCGTACTACCGCGAGTTGTACGGCGAGCAGTCCCGCTCAGGTGGCTATGTTCGCCCGCTGGGTTACCCGAACAAGCCCGTGAAGCCGGCCTTCCTGACCGTCGCCGACCTGATGGGCTTCAAGGTCGACGAACACTGGTCGCTGCTGACGGATTTCCTGGGCTTCCGGTTCGACGATCTGGCGTTCAGCTTCAGTGAGTCCGATTGCGCCAACCCGTTGCTCATGGCGCACATGCGCGGGCTCAAGGCCGAGTTCGTGCAGGGCCGTGAGTATGGCGAAGGCATTGCCGAATACCTGGAGCTGGCAGCCGCCATGATGCGCCGCAAGCAGATGCCCGCACGCCTGATCGAGCAGGCCCTGGCCGCTTACGATACGCCGGCCAGGCTGGAGGAGCGCCGGGCCCTGGCCGCCGGGTACGCGCAGGAAGCCTTCGCCCTGAGCGAATCGCAGTTGGTGTGCCTGCTGTTCGCCCCGTTCGTCGATGCCGGCGCGCAGTTGGAGCCATTCCTGCGCCGTTGTCACCCGGGCATGCTGGTGGCGCGCGGCGAACTGCACAAGGCGCTGTCGGGTCAGGTGGCGCCGGATCAGGTCGTTCAGTGGCTGGTCGAGGTCAGCGGACTGGGCCTCAAGGGCCTGCAGAATCTGTACGGCAAACGGCGCGTGGACTTCACCGATGACAGCTCGATCATCGCCCGGGTGCGCGCCAGCGATCCTGACAAACACCGCGTGATGACGGTGGACCCGCAGACCGGCAATCCGGTCTCGGAGCTGATCTCCGGCCGTTGATGCCTGCGGCGTGCCGGTTCTGCCTCGGCGCTGTGCTGCAATCGTGATTTTTCCAATGACCCTGCGCTCGGGCGCAAGGATGGGGTGTGTGCGATGAATAACAACAAGACCGATTTTGCCTATCAACTGGTGTACCGCTATCTGCTCAGGCTGACCAACGAAACGCCGCCGGGACCTGCGGTGCGCCTGCCATCCTTGCGCCTGCTGGCCAGACGCCTGCGGGTGTCGATCTCGACGGTGCAGAACGCCTACTCGCTGCTGGAGAAGGAAGGGCGTATCTGCTCGGTCCCCAAGTCCGGTTATTTCGCCTTGCCTCACCCGTGCAACGACATTCCCTGCGAGGGCGACGATGCGCTGCAGCGCTATCACGCCAGCGCCCGGCGTGCGGACATGTTTGTTTTCGGCGCCGACGAGCCGACGCTGTTGCAGTCGCTGGACGGCGCGTTGCTGGGGCTGGAGCGCGACCTGATGCGCCACTATCCCTGTCAGCCAGACCCGCGTTTTCAACCGTTCGGCGACGTCGAGTTGCGCTTGGCGCTGGCCGCGCACTACACCTCTTCCACGGAGCATTGCTGGCACCCGGATAACGTGTTCGTCGCGCCCGACAAGACCGCAGTGCTCAAGACTGTCGTCCAGGCGCTGCAGTTGCAGGACAGCGCGGTGCTGGTCGAATCGCCGTGCGGCTGGAATATCCTGCGCACGCTGCAATCGTTCGGCATCCGTGTGATCGAGGTCTGCAGCGACGCACACGGCGGAATTGATCCCGAAGAGCTCGGCGGGTTGTTGCAGCACGAGCAGGTCAGAATGGTGATTCTGCCTTCGCAGATGGACCCGGTTCGCGGCCGCATGATGCCGGCCGAACAGCGTGCACGGCTCGCCGAGGTGTTGAATCTTCATGGCGTCTGGGTGCTGGAAGATGACACCCATGGCGCGCTGTGTTTCGATCGGCAGAACCCGCCACTGCGGGACCTGATCGATCCTGAGCGCCTGCTGATCGTCGGCGCATTCGACAAGGTGATTGGCCTCGAGGCGCCGTTCGGCTACCTGCTCAGCCGGCATTCCCGAGCCCTGTGGCATCAACAATTGCTGCTGCGTTCGTTTCGCCTGCCGCCGATTCGTCAGAAGGCGATCGCCCGACTGTACAGTACGGGTCAACTGGATCGGCACCTGGAGGTCTTGCGTTCGAGCCTGCAGTCCCGCGTTGGCGAGTTGTCGGCGATGGTGGAGCACTACCTGGGCGACGATGTCGGCTTTCAGGCACCGCAAGGCGGCGCAACGATCTGGCTGAACAGCCTGCACCGGGTCGACATGGGTCGCGTCTTCGAGCGCCTGCTCGAACAGCGCATTGTCGTCGCGCCGGGCGAACTGTTCAGTGTGCGCGGCCTGCATCAGCAGAGCCTGCGGATAAGCGGGACGGCGGACTGGAGTCAGGACATCGAATCGATGCTGGTCGTGATCAAAGGCGCTCTGGTTCAGGAGCGCCTGGCCTAGCGCGATGTCGGGCGGTGTCGACATCCGGGCGGCGTCGCGGTCAGCGTGTTTTTCCACCCTGGCGCCGCCATCGATCCATTTCCATTTGCCAGCCACGGTGTCAGCTGTTATCTGTACGTCCGTCCAGTACCGCCATGCTCCGGCCAGCCGCTTTCGTGATTCCCGATACCTCTATCCGACCTGACGCCGACAATGCCGCGCCGCCCGCGCAGTCGCCCGTTGCCCTCGATCCGCCATCCGGTTACCGGATCGCGGTGCGCGAGCTCTGCGAGTTCACCGCCAAGACCGGCGATCTGGATCTTCGCTTCACCCCTTCGCCGACGGCGCAGGAGGGCATTGCCGGGCATCGTACGGTCGCGGCACGGCGCAATCCGGCGTATCAGGCCGAAGTGGCGTTGTCCGGCTGCTTCCATGAGTTGACCGTTCGGGGCAGGGCGGATGGCTACGACGCCACGCTCAACCAGTTGGAAGAGATCAAGACCTACCGTGGCGACCTCGACGCCCTGCCTGCCAACCATCGGCAATTGCACTGGGCGCAGGCCAAAGTCTACGGGTGGCTGTTGTGCCAGCAGCTCGAACTGGCCGAGATCAACGTCGCGCTGGTCTATTTCAACATCATCAGCGAACAGGAAACCCTGATTCGCGAGCGGTTCACCGCGCCGCAATTACAGACTTTTTTCGAGCAGCAGGCGAGCCTGTTCCTGACGTGGGCGCGCCAGGAACTGGCTCACCGTGAAGCACGCGACCAGGGGCTTAAGGCGCTGGCGTTTCCCCACCAGGGCTTCCGTCATGGCCAGCGCCACCTGGCCGAGTCGGTCTATAAAGCCGTGAGTACCGGTCGTTGCCTGATGGCTCAGGCGCCGACCGGCATCGGCAAGACCATCGGCACGGTGTTTCCGATGCTCAAGGCGGCGCCGACATGCAAACTGGACAAGGTGTTCTTCCTCACGGCAAAGACGCCGGGGCGCAAACTGGCGCTGGATGCGCTGGACGTCATCGGACGCAGCGCGCCGCAGTTGGGCTTGCGAGTGCTTGAACTGGTGGCGCGGGACAAGGCGTGTGAGTACCCGGACAAGGCCTGCAACGGTGATTCCTGCCCGCTGGCCAAAGGGTTTTACGATCGGTTGCCTGCCGCGCGCAGCGATGCGCTGATTCAGCCCTGGCTGGATCAGGCAGGGCTGCGCCAGGTCGCCTTGCGCCATGAGGTGTGCCCGTACTATTTGAGTCAGGAGCTGGCACGCTGGGCGGACGTGGTGATTGCCGATTACAACTACTACTTCGACCTCAGCGCATTACTGTTCGGGCTGTGTCAGTTCAATCAATGGCGCGTGGCGGTGCTGGTGGACGAGGCGCACAACATGGTCGAGCGCACGCGGCAGATGTACAGCGCTAGCCTGGATCAGCACGCCATGAACCAGGTGCGACAGGTGGCGCCGGAGCCCCTGAAAAAAGCGCTGCAACGGCTCAATCGCGAGTGGAATGCGCTGCACAAAGAGCAGGTCGCGCCGTATCAGGCGTACCCCGAAGCGCCGACCCGATTTCTCAATTCGCTGAGCCTGTGCGTGACCGCCTTTGGTGACTATTTCAACGATCATCCCCACGCAGCCAGCGGTGAGCTGCAGCGTTTCTACTTCGACGCGATTCAGTTCGGGCGTATCGCCGAGCTGTTCGACGCGCATTTTCTGTTTGATATCAGCAAGCGCGACGTCGGCACCAAACGCGCGCTGTCGCGCCTGAGTCTGCGCAACGTGGTGCCTGCCGGTTTCGTCCGCCCCCGGCTGACCGCCGCCGTCAGCACAGTGCTGTTTTCCGCCACCCTCAACCCTCGGCACTTTTACCGCGATCTGTTGGGGCTGCCTGAAACCACGGCCTGGATCGATGTGGAATCGCCGTTTCAGCGCGCGCAGCTGGAGGTGCAGATTATCAGCCGCATCTCCACGCGCTACACCCATCGGCAGGCGTCGCTGGCGCCGATCGTGGCGCTCATGGCCGAGCAGTTTCAGCGTCGGCCCGGTAATTACCTGGCGTTCTTCAGCAGCTTCGACTACCTGCAACAGGTCGCCGAACTGATGCAAAGCAGCCATCCGCAGGTGCCGGTGTGGCTGCAGTCGCGCGGCATGGCCGAAGCCGAGCGTCACACCTTTCTCGAGCGCTTTACCCCGGACAGTCAGGGGATCGGCTTCGCGGTGCTGGGCGGAGCGTTCGGTGAAGGCATCGATCTGCCGGGCGCGCGGTTGATCGGCGCGTTCATCGCCACGTTGGGGCTGGCGCAGATCAACCCGGTCAATGAGCAACTGAAACAGCGCATGAGCCTGTTGTTCGGCGCCGGATACGACTACACCTATCTGTACCCGGGCATGCAGAAAGTGGTGCAGGCCGCAGGCCGGGTCATCCGCGGTCAGGAGGACAGTGGGGTGGTGGTGCTGATCGACGATCGTTTCGCCGAAAGCAAGGTCCGGCAGCTGTTGCCCGCCTGGTGGGCGCTGTAAGCTGGCATCCGCTCAATTGTCTCAAACGGTTACGGATCGATAGCCGAGCACGGCGGTCCAACTGCCAGTAAACTGCCGCGCGGTCGGTGTTTGCCGGTTTCCCGATGTCTGTTTTTTCTGTCAATTCATCTTTTATTTCATCCACGGAGGTTTCGCATGAGTATCAGTCCATTCGCGGGCAAACTGGCGCCTGCAGAATTGCTGGTCGATCTTCCTCGCCTGGTGACGGCGTATTACACCGGTCAGCCGGATGCGTCGGTCGCCACCCAGCGGGTTTCCTTCGGCACTTCCGGGCACCGTGGCAGCTCCTTCGACCTGAGCTTCAACGAATGGCACGTGCTGGCCATCAGTCAGGCCATCTGCCTGTACCGCCAGGCCAATGGCATCGACGGCCCGCTGTTTCTCGGCGCCGATACTCACGCGTTGTCGACCCCCGCCGCGGCGACCGCGCTGGAAGTGCTGGCCGCCAATGGCGTCAACGTGATGATCTCCCAGGATGACGAGTACACGCCGACACCTGCGGTCTCTCACGCGATCATCTGCTACAACAAAGGCCGCAGCACTGCGCCCAATTCCGGCCTGGCTGACGGCATCGTCATCACCCCGTCGCACAACCCGCCGGAGAGCGGCGGTTTCAAATACAACCCCACCAACGGCGGCCCGGCCGACTCGCACATCACCAAGTGGATCGAGAACAAGGCCAACGAACTGCTCGCCGAGAAGATCGTCGGCGTGACGCGCATGAGCCACGAAAAGGCGCTGCGCGCCGACACGACCCATCGCCATGACTACCTCAACACCTATGTCGCGGACCTGAAAAACGTCATCGACATGGATGCCATCCGTGGCGCGAATCTGCGCCTGGGCGTCGATCCACTGGGTGGCGCGGGCGTGCGTTACTGGTCGGCGATCGGTGAGCATTACGGCCTGAATCTGGACGTGGTCAACACGTTCGTCGATCCGACTTTCCGCTTCATGAGCGTGGACTGGGACGGCAAGATCCGCATGGACCCGTCGTCGAGCTTTGCGATGCAGAGCCTGATCGGACTCAAGGATCGCTATCAGGTTGCCTTCGCCTGCGACCCTGATCACGATCGCCACGGCATCGTCACGCCGACCGGTGGCTTGCTGGCCCCGAACAATTATCTGGCGGTGTCCATCGACTACTTGTTCCAGAACCGTCCTGACTGGCGAGCCGATGCAGCCGTGGGCAAGACCGTGGTCAGCAGCGGCATGATCGACCGCGTCACCCAGCGTCTGGGCCGCCGTTTGTATGAAGTGCCGGTGGGCTTCAAGTTCTTTGCCGAAGGTTTGTATGAAGGCACCTTGGGCTTCGGCGGCGAGGAGAGCGCCGGCGCGTCGTTCCTGCGTCGCGACGGCAGCGTCTGGACCACCGACAAGGACGGTCTGATTCCGGCATTGCTGGCGGCTGAAATCCGGGCGCGCAAGGGTCGCGATCCAAGCGAGATGTACAAGGCGCTGACCGACGAGCTTGGTGAGCCTGTCTCGACCCGGGTCGAAGCCAAGGCCAATTTCGAGCAGAAGGCTTTGTTGAGCAAGCTGTCGCCTGAGCAGGTGACTTCGACGGAGCTGGCGGGCGAGAAGATCACCAGCATCCTGAGCAAGGCGCCGGGTAATGATCAGGCGATCGGCGGCTTGAAAGTCATGACCGAGAACGGCTGGTTCGCGGCGCGGCCTTCGGGGACTGAGGACATCTACAAGATCTACGCCGAGAGCTTCAAGGGCGAGGATCACCTCAAGCGTCTGGTGGCCGAGGCGCAAGTATTGGTGGATGCGGCGATTGCGCCCAAGTGATCCGAGCGGGCGCCAACGGCTGCTGAACCCCTGCAAGGGTAAACGCCCTCGCGCTTTCGCCAGCAGGCGCGCCCCTGCAGGGTTGTAGCGTCTGGGAGTGAACCGGTCGCCAATAGCCGGAAACGCAAAAAGCCCCGATTGCCTGGCAAGTCGGGGCTTTTGCTTATTTCACTGCCGTGGTCGAATCAGGCCACGTCCACCAGAACGATTTCGCTGTCCTCGATGGCGGTGACGCGCAACACGCGTTCCTGTTCCACCGCGACACCATCGCGGGCTCCGGCGCGCAGGCCGTTGACTTCGATGATCCCGGTTGCCGGCACCAGGTACGCACGACGACCCTCGTCCATGGCGTACTCGGCCGTCTCACCGGCTTTCAGATTGGCCGCCACCAGACGGGCATTGGCACGGATGCGCAGTTCGATGTCATCGTCCGCCTTGCCGCTTGCCAGCGTCACGAACCCTTCGCGGTTGCCTTTGGGGAACGGCTTGGCGCCCCAGGAAGGCGGAGCACCGACCTCGTCCGGCATGATCCAGATCTGGAAAATGCGGGTTTCCTTCGACTCCAGGTTGTACTCGCTGTGGGCCACGCCGGTGCCGGCACTCATCACTTGCACGTCGCCGGCTTCAGTCCGGCCGCGGTTGCCCAGGCTGTCTTCGTGGGTGATCGCACCTTCACGAACGTAGGTGATGATTTCCATGTCGCGGTGCGGATGACGGGGGAAGCCAGTGCCGGCTTCGATCACGTCATCGTTCCATACCCGCAGCTGTCCCCAGCTCATGCGGCTTGGGTCGTAGTAGTTGGCGAACGAGAAATGGTGGTGAGCGTTCAGCCAGCCGTGGTCTGCGCCGCCCAGGGATGTGAAAGGTCGAAGTTGCAGCATGATCAGTTCCTCCATTAGCAGGGCCGGGCCGTTTCGCTGGGCACCGCTTGTTAGTCGATGGAGCCATGATCGATCAATTTATCATCGATAAAAAGCGTAAGTTTTGCGTGATTATGATCGAAATACTAGATAGCTTACTGCTTGCAGATTAGAGCCTTTACCTGCCCTTGATCGGCTAAGCCCATGACCGCAAAGCATTTCGCTGGAGCTTGTCAGCAAATGCAGCGACCATAGGCGCCTTCGTCAAAATGCTGAAACCCGGAGCCTGCGTGTCGCACGATTTTCCTGCCGAGCCACCCCATTCGCCGCCCGCCGATCTGCCCCCTGATCTGATCACCCCCGAACGCCTGCCGTTCTTCAAGCGCCTGCTCGCCCGTGCCATGGGCCGCAGCCTGAACCGCCTGCAGGCCCAGCACGTGCCTTCATGGAAACAGGGCCACGCCGACGGTTACCTCAATGGCCACGTCCAAGGCATGAACGAGGGTTACGCCGAAGGGCATCTGGATGGCGTGCAGGAGGGGCGGCAGGTGCTGGTGATCCGGGACACGCGCCCGGCCGAGCATCGCGGTCCGAAAGTGGACGATCACCTGTTCGATGACTGGCGCCTGCCGCTGAGCAACGAGCTGAAGAAGCGCATCAAGGCCGACGTGGCGCAACGCCTGCCCGAGCATTCACAGCCCACCACCGCGCAATGGAAGATGATCTTCAGCGACACGCCGTCGACGTACGTCATCGCGGGTGCCGGTGCGGGTAAATCGACATCGCTGGTGCTGCGGGTGCTGTTGCTCCATCACTATCTGGGCTTCGAGCTGGATTCGATGACGGTGGTGACGTTCACCCGCGAGTCGCGCAAGGATTTCATCAACAAACTCATTGATATCTTCGCACTGTGGGGGCATGAGCTGACGCTGCGCCAGGCGCGCGAGGTGGTGCGCACGTTCCATTCGCGCATCCTGCCGCTGGTGCGCAGCCTGCCGGGCTTCGAGCAGTTGCAGGCGTTCGAGAACCTCAGCAGCCAGAGCGGCACGTTATTCGGCAATCCGTCGGGGGAAGACTTGGCCGACAGCAACCCCTTCGATTTGCGCATCAACGACGCCCAGCGCCAGCAGCTCAACCTGTGTTATCGCGACCTGTATGCGGCCAATTCACGCTTTCGTGAGGTGATGGCGCCGTTGTACCGGCATTCGCTGCAGCTCAAGGCGCTGGACCGCGATCACCCGGATGTGCAGAAGCGCATCACCGTCATGGGGTTGTCTTCCCGGCGCGATGAGGAACTCTGCGACGTCATCGAAGACCTGTGGATCCGCGCGGGCGCCTGGCCGATTCAAGGCGTCGAGCCCATGCGCCAGACCGTCGAAGTCAGCGGGCTGACGTTCCACGTTCATGGTTACGCAGCCGAGCTCGATGCGTGGATCGTGCTGGGCTTCGATCCGAGCGAAGATCAGCACCTGCGGCGTCCCGACGCCAAGCTGCCGGTCTGGGCCGAGTGGGTGATCAAGCGCACGCTGTTTCAGGCGTTCTGCCGCAAGCCGGTGATCTGGCTGGAGAACTATGAAGCGTCGCGCGGGATGATGCAGTCGCTGTCGGGCGCAGCAGTGGCCGGTCCAGGTTTCGATTACAAGGTGAAAGGCGAATTGAGCGCCGCGCCCTTGCTCGACTGCTTCGTGGCTGCGGCGAATTTCATCGAAAACGTGGGCCTGGATGTGCCTGATGCAGTCTCGCGCATGAGCTTCTCGGAGCAGGATCCCGACCGGTTTTTCTTCGAAGGCCTGAGCCTGTTCTGGAAGGCGTTCGAAGACCATCTGCTGGACCAGACGCCGCCGGTGATGACCTACAACCGGATGTTTTCGCTGTTCGGGGAAAACTCGCCGGAAAACCTCAAGCTGGTCAGCGACGACGGCTTGCGACCTCTGTCGCACCTGATGATCGACGAATTCCAGGACGTCTCGCCGCAGATTGTCTCCTGGATCCGGGCGAGCCTGCGCGAGGTGCGCAGCCGCGGCACAACGTTGCAGGCGGGCAGGGGCGCGCAGCGTTCCTCACTGCTCTGCGTGGGCGATGACTGGCAGTCGATCTACGGCTGGCGCGGCAGCTCGCCCAAATTCTTCATGGAGTTCGCCAAGGAGTTTTCATCGCCTGCTACGACGCGGGTGATGCTCAGTGACAACTTCCGCAGCCATCAGCACATCATCGACGCCGCCGAGCACATCGTGCGCGCAGCGCCTGCCATCAGCGGCAAAAAAGCCAGGGCCAGCGGCGCGGTGCAGGAGTTGCTGCCGGTGACTGTGCTCGATCGCGACGATGAAGCGTTGATGAACCGCCTGAGCGAGCATTATCACGCGGGCGATTCGGTGCTGCTGCTGTACCGCAAGGGCAGTGAACGGGCGCGACTGCCTGAAGCCCTGCAGGCGCTGGCCGACGCTGATTACGCACGGCCGCCGCAGGAACGTCGCCTCAAACAACTGACTTATCACAGCGCCAAGGGCTTGCAGGCCGACGCCGTGTTCCTGCTCGGTGATTGTCAGCACCTGACCCTGTCGCCTTGGAAGAATCAGGTGTATGGCTTGGCCGGCCTGGGCAAGGAAGGCGATCTGGAGGCGTTCGACAACGCTCAGAAAGATGAAGTCCTGCGCCTGGCGTACGTGGCGATCACCCGCGCCGTGCGCCATTGCTATTGGTTCATCGATGCCGTGGGCAACGAAGAAGCAGGCATTGCCAAGGCCTCGGCGCGGATTGCCGCAGACAAGGCGTTCTTCGAGGACCGGCGAGGTGTTTCAGTGAGCGAAGCGTAATGCATGCGTCACGGTGTCAGGCTGCCGGGGCAGGACGTTGAAGACAGGGCCAGGCTCAGGCCCTGTTCAGGTACTCGATCTGTGACGGGATGAACGTTTCCAGTTCCAGCTCGATCGCTTCGATGATGCGCTCCACGTCCATCGCGTTCATGACCGTCGCGCACGGGATGCCAGCGATGGCGATCACCGTTTCGCCGCTTTCACGGTCGAACAGGCGCGCAACCATGCTGCTGGGCGCATCCATATTGGCTTCAAAGCCGACAGGATGAAAATGCCAGCGCATCAGCTGGCAGGCGTTTGGGAACGTGACTTTATTCATGGGGCCCACCTCGTTCAATCGAGCACTTCCGAAGCTCCGCAGGGTAGGAAAGACGCTGAGTCGGCGCGGCTGTGTAGAAGAACGTCCTCTTGCGGGGCCTCGGCGGCGTGCCGCTTGGCTTTCCCGTTCTTCGTATCCGGTGCACGATCACAAGTCAGGTAAAGGTAGCACTGACTTCTGACAGAAATGGGAAAAAAATCCTACGGATTCAAAAATTTTACATTTCCTTGATCTGGATTCACTTCGTTATTACCTCTGCACGAAAATCATTGCTGCTGAATCGATATTCTGTTCTAAGGCACTGCGCCATTATGAAAAGATCATCTGGGTAAAACGTTTCAAGAAGCCCGAGTTAGAGCCATCTGCGCATGTGAACATAAATATTACCCCGCCTAACTGTAAAGCGGCGTTAACACGCAAACGTTTTACTTGAATACTTTGGATCCACTAAACATGTGTTTTAAAAAATAACAGGCAAGACGCTGAATAAAACTAAAGGTCTGGCCGATAGAACATTCAGGTGCAGTCGAAACGCTTGATCGCGTTCAGATTGCAGCCGTCATCTACCAAAGAGACGAATAAAGTTTCTGGTGTTTGATTTACGCATGGATGCACTCAGCCGGATCTTTTAGAGAGATATTCCATGTCGATAAGAAACATGAACATTGCGCCTCGCGCATTTCTGGGGTTCGCCTTCATTGCGGTACTGGTGATCGGGCTGGGCTTTTTTTCGATCAACCGGATGGCGCTGATTCGCCAGGCCACCACCGACATGGAGACCAATCAGCTTCCCAGCGTGGGTTACCTGGGCACCATGCTGGAAAACAGCCTGCGCTTGCGCATCACGTCGTTCCGCACGCTGGTCAACCGTGAGCCGGCCTCGTTGCGCGAAACAGAGGGGCGCATCGCTGAATTGATCGGCAAGTTACAAGACGCAAAAAAGAACTATGCAGCGCTGCCGGCAGAGGGCGAAGAACTTTCGGTGTATCGACAATTTGACGCCACACTTTCGACGTTCCTCGAGGTGCAGGCGCAAGTACTGGAACTGTCGCGCCAGGAAAAAACCGAAGAAATGCGCAACTTGATCAACACCCGGATGAAAGATGCCACCGACCTCATGGGTGTTCAGATCAACCAGTTGATCGCCATCAATAAACAAGGCGCCAGTGAGGCGGCGGTTGTTTCCAAACAGCAATATGACAGTGCCAATGTCGGCATTATTGGCGTGTCAGTCATTGCCGTTTTACTCACGGTCATTCTTGCCTGGTTGTTGACCCGAAGTATCGTCAACCCGCTGGCCAGAGCGGTTCGTGCAGCCGAAGAAATTGCCGGTGGTGACCTGACCCGGCCCATCGAAGTGGATGGCAAGGACGAAGCTGCGCACCTGTTGAAGTCGCTGGCGACCATGCAGCAGAACCTGCGCAAGACCATCGAACTGATCTCCGGCTCGTCGACGCAGCTGGCCTCGGCTGCCGAAGAACTCAGCGCGGTCACTGAAGAGTCGTCCCGCGGATTGCAGCAGCAGAACAACGAAATCGAACAGGCGGCCACGGCGGTCAACGAGATGACCGCCGCAGTGGAAGAAGTGGCGCGTAACGCGGTGTCGACCTCCGAGGCGTCGCAACAATCCAACCAGACTGCGCGTCAGGGCCGGGATCGGGTGGTGGAAACGGTCCGGTCGATCCAGGAGATGACCCAGCAGATCCAGGCCACGACCGGTCTGGTGGAAGGTCTGGCGGAGCAGGGGCGTGACATCGGCAAGGTGCTCGACGTGATCCGCTCTATCGCCGAGCAGACCAACTTGCTGGCCCTCAACGCCGCGATCGAGGCGGCCCGGGCAGGTGAGGCCGGGCGCGGGTTCGCGGTGGTGGCCGACGAAGTGCGTGCGCTGGCGCACCGTACCGCGCAATCGACCACTGAAATCGAACAGATGGTGGCGGGCATACAGACGCGCACCGGCGATGCCGTTCAGTCGATGTCGCGCAACACCGACAGCACTCGCAGCACGCTGAACCTGGCCAATTCAGCGGGCGACGCACTGGAGTTGATCACCGAAGCCATTTCGCAGATCAACGAACGCAACCTGGTGATCGCCAGCGCCTCGGAAGAGCAGGCGCAGGTGTCGCGGGAAGTGGATCGCAATCTGGTGAACATTCGCGACCTGGCTGCCCAGACGGCCGCCGGTGCCAACCAGACCAGCGCAGCCAGCCATGAACTGTCGCGTCTGGCGGTGGACTTGAAGGCCATGGTGTCGCGGTTCGTGATCTGAGTGGTTCAGCCAGCAGCACTGCTCGCTGAACCCTCGCGTGCCCGCGAATGCCGAGGGGTCTGATGCAGCGAGGCATCTGACCAGTCGTCATCGCGGGCACGTGTCGGGTCAGTCGGTCAGTGAGGGTGCCAGGCCGAGGGGTTGACCAGATCCTTTGGTTTGTCCCCGGACAGCGCGCTGATCATGTTGTCCACGGCACAGCGCGCCATCGCTTCACGGGTTTCGTCGGTGGCCGAGCCCATGTGCGGGGTCGCCACGACGTTTTCCAGTTGCAGCAGCGGCGAATCGGTCTGGATCGGTTCGCGTTCGAAGACGTCCAGGCCCGCCGCGCGGATCTGCCTGTTCTGCAGCGCCGTGATCAGCGCCTGCTCATCAACCACTTTGCCCCGGGCGATGTTGATCAGGATCGTTTGCGGACGCATCAGCGCTAATTGCTCGGCCCCGATCAGGCGCTCGGTCTGCGCCGTCAATGGCACGGTCAGGCAGACGAAGTCCGACTCGTGCAACAGGTCTTCCAGGCTGCGGTACTGCGCATCGAACCGGGCTTCAACCTCTGGCTTGGGCGAGTGGCTGTGATACAGCACCGGCATGCCGAAACCGAAATGGCCGCGTTGCGCCACGGCTTCACCGATCCGACCCATGCCAACGATGCCCAGCGTCTTGCCGTGGACATCGGTGCCGAAATGTTCAGGCCCGATGTTCTGCGTCCAGCGACCGTCACGGACCATGCTCGCCAGCTCGACGACTCGGCGCGCGGTGGCCATGATCAACGCGAAACCGGTGTCGGCAGTGGTCTGCGTCAGCACATCCGGCGTGTTCGTCAGCAGGATGCCGCGACGGGTCAGATCGTCGATGTCGTAGTTATCGACGCCCACCGAAACGCTGGACACGGCTTTCAGCTTCACGGCGCGATCCAGCAGTTCGGCGTCAAGTTTCAGGCTGGCGCCCAGCAGGCCGTCGGCGTGGGGCAGGGCGTCGCGCAGTCGCGCCATGCCCTCGTCCGACTTCACGTCTTCGATCAGCGTGACGTCGGCGTGGGCCTGCAAGCGCTGCATCAGCGCCGGCGACAGTTTCTTGTAGAGAACCACGTGCTTGCTCATTCAACTCTTTCCCGAATCAAGGGTGGGCGGGTGTGCGACGAACCCCGGGCTCATCGCGCAGCGGCTTTGCTGTGTTGTCTGGCTTGAGCATCAGGGTCAACAGCACCGACACCAGCAGCGAGCCGCTCATGAACAGATAAGACGCGCTCAATGTGCCGGTCGCGCCGTTGAGGTAGCCGACCAGGTAAGAACCTGCGAAAGACCCCAGCGCGCCCAGGCTGTTGATCAAGGCCATGGCACCACCGGCCACGTTGGCGGGCAGGATCTCCGGCACGATGGCGAAGAACGGCCCGTAAGGCGCGTACATGCAGGCGCCGGCGATCACCAGCAGCGAGTAGGACCACCAGAAATGCTCAGTGCCCAGCGCATACGAGGCGTAGAACGCCACGGCGGCCAGCAGCAGCGGCGGCCAGACGAACAGTTTGCGTTTCTGCAGTTTGTCCGACGCCCAGGACACGATGACCATGCCGATGACAGCCGCCAGGTAGGGCAGCGCCGACAGCCAGCCGGCCTCGACCATGTCCATCTGCATGCCTTTCTTGATGATGGTTGGCAGCCACAGCACGAAGCCGTAAACGCCGATGCTCCAGCAGAAGTACTGCGCGGCCAGCAACAGAACCCGAGGCGAACGGAACGCTTCGGCGTAGTTTTTCACCGGCTTGATGCCCACCTGCTCGGCGTCGAGGCGAGTTTGCAGTTCGGTTTTCTCCTCAGCGGTCAGCCACTTGGCCTGCGCCGGGCGTTCATCCACCAGACGCCACCAGATGAATGCCCAGATCACCGCTGGCAGGCCTTCGACGATGAACATCCAGCGCCAGCTGAAATGGGCCACCAGATACCCTGACACCACCGACATCCACAGCATCGTCACCGGGTTGCCGAGAATCAGCACGGTGTTGGCGCGCGAGCGTTCGGCCTTGGTGAACCAGTAGCAGAGGTACACCAGCATCGCCGGCATCACGGCCGCCTCCACCACACCCAGCATGAAGCGGATGCCGATCAGCATGTAGGCGTTGGAGACAATGCCGGTCAGGGTCGCCAGACCGCCCCACAGGATCAGGCTGACGAAGATGAGCTTCTTCACGCTTTTCTTTTGCGCGTAGATCGCGCCGGGCACCTGAAAGAAGAAGTAGCCGAGGAAGAACAGCGCGCCCAGCAGCGAGGACATGCCGGGGGTGATGTGCAGGTCTTCGGCCATGCCCGACGCTGCGGCAAAGCCGTAGTTGGCGCGGTCAAGGTACGCCAGGCTGTAGGTGATGAAGACGATCGGCATGATCAGCAGCCAGCGACGTTTGAGGCCGGCGTGTTTCACGGTTTCGAGTAGCTTTTCCATTTCGCGCTCCCTGAGCATGTTTTTTTTGTCGCAGCAGGTGATGGAGAACAACGTGTGCACACAGGTTGATGAAAGTCGGTCAGGCGATCTGCTTTCGCGGCGACGGCTTGAGCTCTGCCGCTTGCAGTGCCGCGCGGGTTGGCAGGCCTTCCATGTCGCCGCGACTCTGTACGGCCTGGCTGCCGATCCAGTTGCCGCGGGCGGTGGCTTGCTCGAAGCCGAGGTTTTCCAGCAGCGCGCTGATCACCCCGACTGCAAAGCCGTCGCCAGCCCCTACGGTGTCCACGACATTGGCCACGGGCACGCCCGGCACGAAGGCTTCGGTGAGCTGGGTGCGGTAGTAAGCGCCCTTGGCACCCAGCTTGATCACGACGGCTTCGACGCCCATGTCCAGGTAGAAGCGGGCGATGTCGGCAGGCGTGTCGAACCCGGTCAGCAATTCGCCTTCCGCCAGGCCAGGCAGCACCCAGTCGGCGAGGCTGGCAAGGTGGTTGACCTCACGAATCATCGTCGCCCGACTGGACCACAGCGATGGCCGCAGGTTGGGGTCGAACGACACGCTGCGTCCGGCGTTGCGCATCTGCGTCATCAGTTCGCGGGACAATGCGCGGCAGCTGTCGGACAGCGCGGCCGGGATGCCGGTGGCGTGCAGGTGACGCGCCTTGAGCAGCGGGGCAACGATGTCGTCGACCGAGAGGTGACTGGCCGCCGAGCCGCGACGGAAGTACTCCACCACGGGATCTGCACCTTCGAGCTCCAGCGACTTGAACTGAAAACCGGTGGGGTGTGCCGGGTCGACAGCGACATGGGCGCAGTCGACGCCTTCTTTTTGCAGACTGTCGATGACGAAACGGCCCATGGAATCGTCGCCGACCCGGCTCAGCCAGGCCACGTTGAAACCCAGCCGGGACAGGCCGATGGCAACGTTGCTGTCAGCGCCGGCGATGCGCTTTTCGAAATGACGCACTTGCGCCAGATCGCCGGTCTGCTCGGCCACCAGCATGGTCATGGTTTCGCCGAACGAGAGAATATCGAGATCAGACATGGCTCAGCGCCTCCGTGGATGCTGGCGAATGGCGCTGGCCGAGGCTGGCAAGGTAAGCCACCTGTTCGCGGGTTATCTGCAGCAGGTCGTCGCCTTGCAACGGGTATTCGATGGCGCGGGGGAGGCCGGCAGGCATGTGCTTGAGCAATTGCTCCCACAGGTGCAGATCGGTCTGACGGGGCGGTACCGCGACCAGTTTGCCCGAGGCGTTGCGCGACACCGCCTTGCAGTGCACGTATTCGACGTACGGCCCGAGTTGCTCCGCGGCGCTGCGATTGGATTGCCCTTGCCACAGCCAATTGCCGATATCGAACGTCATGCCGATGGGCAGTTGCAGCGCCTTGACCTGCGCGAAGAAAGCGCTGAACGGCTCGATGCGCCCGCCCTGTGGCGTCTGATCGTTTTCCACCAGCAACTGAACGTCATGACGGCTCAGGCAATCGGCGAGAGCAGCGAAGTCTTTGTTGCCGTCGAAGTGCCCCAGCGACACTTTCAACCACGCGGCGCCACAGGTGCTGGCCCTGCGCAGGGTGGGTTCGAGCTGCGGGTTCGGCAAGGCCTGACCCTCCAGCCACAACTCCAGAGGCGCGGAATACAGGCACTCCAGCCCTTGAGCCTGAATGGCCTGGGCCAGTGCCGGAAAGTCTTGCTGGCCCAGTTCGCCAGTGAAGAGCTCGTCAGAGAACAGCTCTTCGCGCAATTCGATGCGCGTGACACCGGCTTCCACCAGCAGCGGGATGAAGCTGGCCTGACCACGCTCGCGCACAAGGTCTGCACCGAAGGCGCCCAAGCTGATGGCAACGGGGAATCGACTCATTGTTGTTGTCCTCTGAAACCGGTTTCATTTTTGTTCGAACGGGCGAAATCGAGAAAAGTTCGCCACGGGCTGCAGGTCGCTGACCTGCGGTAGCCCAGATGCAAGATGGGTCAGGGTCGTCGTCGCGTGGAGCCACGCACGATCAGCTCTGCGGGGAAGTCGTAACTGCGCACCGGCTCCTGATCGCCGCGCAGGCGATTGAGCAGGCATTCGAAGGCTGTCACGCCGATGTCGTGGGTCGGTTGCGCAAGGGAAGTGATGCCGCTGCCGACCAGCGGATACCAGTCCAGCTCATCGAGGGCGATCAGGCCGATGTCGTCGAACAGATGGCAGCCCAAGTCATGAAGCAGGCGCGTGCTGCTCAACGTCGCGACGCCGTTGCTGGTGAACAGCGCCTTCGGGCCAGCGCCTGTGGTGGCAAGGAAGGCCTGCAACTGATCGCGCAGCTGCGCGCCGGTTTCCCGGACCTGCCCGTGCATGTCGGGGCGCAGGGCAATCTGGGCATTGAACGCGTCGACTCGTTCGATCCGGGAACTGGTGCCGTCCTGCGGCTCAGTGATCATCAGAATGTCGCGGTAGCCGGCTGCGTGCAGGTGATCGAGGGCCTGTTTGACGGTAGCAATATTGTCCAGCCCGACCAGATCGCTCTGCAACTGATCGACTTTGCGGTCCACCAGCACCATCGGCAGTTCGCTGTGCAGCTCACGAAGTTCGTCCAGGTGATGGCCAAGGGTGTTCACGATCAGGCCTTCGATGTTGTACGAACGCAGCGCCGCCAGATGAAGGCGCTCCTGCTCGTCATCGCGGTCGGTGTTGCACACCACCAGGCTGTAGCCGTGTTTGCGGCAGGCGGTTTCGACGCCATGCATGACGGCCACGGAATAGGGGTTGCGGATATCGGCCACGAGCATGCCGATCAGACGCGTGCGGCCACGTTTGAGTCCACGCGCCATCTGGTTGGGGCGGTAGCCGAGGGTTTCGATGGCGCGCTCGATCCGTTGCGCGATGGCTTCGGAGAGCAGTTGCCGGTCTTCGCCGATGAACCGCGAGACGCTGGCTTTGGAGACGCCTGCCAGATCGGCAACGTCGTTCATGGTGACGCGGGCGCGCGTCGGGACGGAAGTCGTGTTCATGGCCTGACCCTTATTGGATTTATCAGCAGGCTTTTACGCAAAGCAGGTAATGCTTTGAAACCGGTTTCAGGAAACACCAAAGCGAGCCGGTCGTCAACTCGGCATCGGATAAAAGGTGAGGGGCTTCAGATGGCTGTGACAGGGAATGGCCACGCCGGCGGGCGCCTGAAGGCGTAAGCATGCTCACGCCTTCAGGTTTGAGCGATCAGTTGTTGCCTTTGAAGGTGTCTCGCCAGGACAGCAGGCGTTTTTCCAGCATTGCCAGCACGCCATCGGTCAGTTTGCCGAGCAGTGCCAGGACGATGATGGCCGCAAGCACGATGTCTGGCCGCGAGGTTTCGCGCCCGTCGCTGAGCAGATAACCCAGGCCTTTGGTGGCGGCAATCAGTTCGGCCGCCACCAGAAACATCCAGGCCAGGCTCAGGCCTGAACGCAGCCCGGTAAACAGGCCGGGCAGGGCGGCGGGCAGGAACAGATGCAGGATCATCTGGCGGCGACTGAAGCGGTACATCCTGCCGACTTCAACCAGCTTGCGATCAATCCCGCGAATGGCCGCCACGCCGTTGAGGTAGACCGGGAAAAACGCGCCGATGGCGATCAGCACGATCTTCGAGGTTTCGCCGATGCCCAGCCACAACAGCAACAGCGGCACCCAGGCCAGGCTGGGGATCGAGCGCAACCCGGCGAACGTCGGTTCCAGATAGGCTTCCGCCTCGCGGCTCAGGCCCACCCACGCTGCGAAAACCAGCGCAAGGCTGGCGCCGATCGCAAAGCCGGACAGCACACGAACGAGGCTCGCGCCGATGTGCTTCCACAGTGCGCCGTCGGCCAAGTCGGTGAGGGTCGAGGCAATCTCGCTCGGCGCCGGCATCTGGTAGGACTGGACCCAGCCAATCCGGACCACGACTTCCAGCAACAGCAGGATCCCGACAGGCACGGCGAGGCCTTTGAGGCGGCTGCGCCAGCGGCCGGGGGCTGCCCGCACGGGCCGTTCGGCAGTGGTCGCCGCGTCGGATTTCAGGGTGGCTGACCGGGCGCTGTTCATGGCTTGCCGATGACGGCTTTGCCAAACGCTGGATCGATCAACTGATCGATGACCTCATCGACGTGAGTGCCTTTGCGCACCAGTTCCTCGGACACCAGAATCGGCGCCGCGGCCTTGGACGCGGCAACATCCTTGTCGGTCAGCTGCGGGCTGCTCAGGTCGGTGCGAGACAGCTGCAATTTGGCGACATCCAGTGGCAGACCTGATTCCGTTGCCAGCAGTTGAGCAAATTCGTCCGGATTTTTCAGCGCCCATTCACGGGCTTTTTCGTACGCGCCAATGACCGTCTTGATCGCTTGCGGATGCTCCTTGGCATAGCGCTCGGTCACGCTGACGACGCCGTAACTGTTGAAGTCCTTGTTGCGATAGAGCAGACGCGAACCGGCCTGAATTTCGCTGGCGGCCATGTGCGGATCGAGGCCGGCCCAAGCGTCGACGTCGCCTTTTTCAAGTGCGATCCGCCCGTCCGGGTGTTGCAGGTGAAGCAGTTCGACATCGTCTTTGCTGAGCTTGGCCTGTTGCAAGGCGCGCAGGGTGAACAGGTAAGGGTCGGTGCCTTTGGTGGCGGCGATCTTCTTGCCTTTGAGGTCCGCTACGGTCTGCAGCGTCGAGTCCTTGCGCACCACCAGAGCGGTCCATTCGGCGCGGCTGTAGACGTAAACCGATTTGATCGGGCTGCCGTTGGCGCGTGCCAGCACGGCGGAAAGACTGGCTGAAGAGCCGAAATCGGCGCCGCCGCTGTTCAGGTATTCCAGCGAACGGTTGCTGCCCTGACTGAACACCCACGTGACTTTCGTCTCGGGCAGTGCCTTCTCCAGCCAGCCGAAATGTTTGAGCACGAGGCTGACAGGGGAGTAATAGGCGTAATCGAGGTGAAGCTCGGCTGGCGGAGCTTCTGCAGCCTGGGTCAGCGGATGCAGGGTCAGGGCCAAGGCACCGGCCAAAAGCTTCAAGGCGGTGGGAATGCGGGAAAAAGCGGTCATGTTCATATCCATTCGGAGGGCGGAAGCTGCACGTGGCTGCTTATGTCGAAATCAGCAGTCAGCACGAGTCAGCCTGCGTAAATGGAATATTGCAGGCTTTGTGCCATGCAACTGCTCGCGTAGATCGCACCTTTTACTGCTGCCGAAGGTTTCGGAGCAGTTGCGTGAGCGGCAATTTGCTGAGGTGCTGTTGCTGGAGAAACACTTGATCGGGTGATGCCCTTTCTTGAAAGGGCCGCTGTCAGGATTTCTGCTAAAAAAGTGCGCTGATGCGGTTGTCAGACGCCTCACCGGTGGTCATGCTCCTGCTACAAATTTGTTACAGGACCTTTCCGCGCATGCCTGCCGACGCTGCCCGTAATGCCGATCTTGCCTCGCGACGTTCCGCCACCATTCTCGGTTTGTGCCTGCCCAGCGATGTGCTGCTGTACCTGCTGTTGCCGATGAACGCCGATGCGTTCGGCGTCACCCTGGCCCAGGCCGGCGTGCTGCTGGCAGCCAATCGGCTGGTGCGGATTTTCGGCTACGGCTATGTCGTGCGTTTTTACGCCGAACGGGGCGACAGGGCCGCATTGACGCTGGCCGCCCTGGTGTCCGCCATCTGCGCGCTGGGCAACTCGTTCATCACCGGGTTCTGGATGCTGCTGGTGCTGCGGCTGGGGTGGGGCCTGAGTTACGCCGCGCTCAATCTTTCCACCCAGGCGCTGGCCACCTCAGAGGCGGGCGGGGCGGCGCGCCGGTCCGGGCGATCCCGCGCAATCATCGCCGTCGGGCCGATGCTGGCGTTGCCAATCGGCGCACTGATCAGCCTGTACTTCGGGCCGCGGCTGATTTTTCTGATTCTGGCGCTGTGTTCGTTAGTGGGGCTGTGGCTGGCCCGGGGCCTGCCCGCAGCGCCTCACGCGATGCCGAGTCGCAGCGGGCGTCGGTTCAAGCGGCCGGACAGCGTGGCCATGTGGTCATTCATCGAAGGCGTCGCGCTGGACGGGCTGTTCATTTTCGGCCTGTCGCTACAGGCGCAGCATGTGCTGGGAGGTAACGCGGTGGTGATCGCCGGGGTGTTGCTGGCGCTGCGGTATGTCTCGGAGATGCTCTTGAGCCCGCTCGGTGGGCGTGCCGCTGACAGCTTCGGCGCGGTGCGCATGCTGGTGGTGTTCTCTGCAGCGACGGCCGTGGCGCTGACCGCGTTCGGCCTGCACTGGCTGATCATCGGCGCGGGCGGCGTGCTGATTCTGCGGGCGTTGCAGCTGCCTCTGGTGACCACCCTGGTCGCCGAACGTAACCCTGGCACCGGGCGTGTTCAGGCGCTGGCGGGCAATGCGGTCTGGCGCGACGTCGGCGCCGGGGTCGGTCCGTTGCTGGCGGGCGTGGTCTTGCCGATCGCATCGCCGGTCTGGGTTTACAGCCTGGCAGGTCTTGCCGTGGTGATCAGCGCCATAATTTGCAGCCGATATACCCCTCAGGCGGACGCCGCTTGAGGCGGTGCAGTCGACCGTTCGGCGAATAATCCGGTAAATCAGACGTTTGCGTGCAACCTCTCAAGCATTTTCCTCTCTCATGGTCATTCTTATAGGGACATGCAGCCTCGTGACGCTTGAGGCGCAGAAGATGCGACAGGGACGTTGAACAGGGCCTCGCGCCCCTCACGCATGACCAGCACCGGGCCTTTATGAGCATTTCCAATTCACCTGCCATCTCACGCGCATTTCAGCGTTTAACCTGGCTTCTGCCGCCCGTACTCATCGTCTGCACTGCTATTTTCTGGTTCGCCGCCGGCAAAGGTGTCCACGCCGAGCCCAAGAGCGGCACGCAAACGCTGGTGTTTCTGCGGCACGCTGAGAAGCCCGACATGGGCCTGGGGCAATTGAACTGCCAAGGCCTGAATCGCGCCATCGACCTGTCCACCGTGTTGCCCGAGACCTTCGGCAAGGCCGATTTCATTTTTGCTGCCAACCCCAGTCGTCATGTCGAAGAAGGTGAGGGCGATCATTCCTACAGCTATTTGCGCCCGCTGATGACCGTCGGCCCGAGCGCGATCAAACTGGGCCTGCCGGTCAACATCGACTACGCCGCCAATGATACCGGCGACCTGGCCGACGAATTGATGCGCGACAAATACCACAACGCCACGATCTACACGGCCTGGTCCCATGGTTATCTGCCCGAATTGATCAACAAGGTCGCGCAAGAAGCTTCGGGCAAAGACCTCAAGCTGGTCGACGAGTGGATTGGCGATGACTTCGATTCGGTGCTGGTGCTCACGCTCAAATGGGACAACGGCAAGGCCACGCTGCAATACGAGAACCACAAGCAGAACCTGAATGACGGGGCAATCGGCTGCCCGACGTGAACTACGGTGCGCCGAGGTTTTGTATCAGCGTGCGGATTGCGTTAGCTTCCTGCTGACGTTTTCATTCCGGCACCTTCGACATGCTGCAGACCCATCACCTTCAGGCCACCCGTCAACTGCCGTTCAAGCGGCCTTTTGACTGGCAGCGCATGCTCGACTTCTTCGCTGCCCGGATGACGGCCGGCGTCGAGGCAGTGATCGATGGCGTGTACCTGCGCAACATCGAGTTCAACGGCAGCGCAGGCACGTTGTCGGTGGCGCTGGCGCCGCACACGGATCACCTGATTGTCACCGTGCACGGCGAAGTCAGCCGCCATATCGATGAGCTGGTTGTGCCGGTTTCGCACATGTTCGATCTCTACGCTGACCCTCACGTCATCGACCCCAGTCTGGCGAGCGACCCTTGGCTGGCGACGTTGGTGCAGTCACGCCCGGGGCTGCGGGTGCCGGGGGCGTTTTCAGGTTTCGAGCTGGTGGTGCGCACCATCGTCGGCCAGCAGGTCAGCGTCAAAGGCGCGACGACGATCGTCGGCAGGCTGGTGCAGCGGGCCGGGGTTCAGATTGGCGAAAGCGCCAGCGAACCGCTGGCCTGGCGTTTCCCGACGCCGGATGCCTTGGCGCGCGCGAACCTGGACAAGATCGGCATGCCTGGCAAGCGCGTTGACACTTTGCAGCGTCTGGCGGCGTCGGTTGCCAGCGGCGAGCTCGTCCTCGATGCGCGCGCGGGCCATGTCGATGAGCGCAGGCGCCAGTTGCTGGCGCTGTCAGGCATCGGCCCGTGGACCGTCGAATATGTAGCGATGCGCGCCTGGCGCGACCCGGACGCATGGCCGGCCTCGGATCTGGTGTTGATGAATCTCATGACCTTGCAGGACCCGAGCCTGACGCGGCTGGCGCTGCACAAAGTCCGTGCAGAGGCCTGGAAACCGTGGCGCGCCTACGCGGCGATGCACATCTGGAATTCGGCCGCGGATGTCGCCGGCAAAGCCAAAGGCGGCTGATTCGGAATTCGACCGCAAGAACTGGATGGCCCGCCGCACACGCGCCGACCGATAGTATGGACACACCCCGCTGCGCCGCCGTTCGCAGCGTACGACTGTAGACAAGGAGTGACCCTGATGACCTTTACCTACCGTTTTGTCGATTCCCCGGTCGGTCGGCTGAAGCTGGTCGCCAAGGGCGAGTGTCTGGCGGCCATTCTCTGGGAGCATGAGCGCGCGAACCGGGTGCTTCTGGGCGAGATGGCCGAGGACCGTGGCAGCGAGATCATTCAGCGCGCACAGGCGCAGCTTGCCGAATATTTCGCCGGAACCCGCAATCGGTTCGAACTGGCCCTGGACTTTCACGGCACCGACTTCCAGAAGAAGGTCTGGCAGGCGTTGCTGACCATTCCCTTCGGTGAGACCCGCAGCTATCGCGAGATCGCTGTCCAGGTCGGCAATCCGGCGGCGGTGCGTGCCGTGGGCGCGGCCAATGGGCGCAATCCGATCTCCATCGTCGCGCCGTGCCACCGCGTGATTGGCAGCTCCGGTGCGTTGACCGGGTTCGCCGGGGGACTCAGCGCCAAGCAGTGGCTGCTGACGCTGGAGGGCCACCGCCTGCCAGCGTCGTACACGCAAACGCAAGCGCTCCCGTCGCAGCAGGGATCGCTGTTCTAGACTCAGCGCTGGCCACGTCCGGCGGGAGCGCAAGACGCTGCTCCGCCCTCATTGAGTGTCACCCCAAGGAGATGAAACATGCCTGCTTCTGCCCAAACGTTTCGCGATCTGCACCACCAGCCCAGCGTCCTGCGCCTGCCCAATGCCTGGGATGCGGGCAGCGCCAGGCTGTTCGAAAGCGTCGGCGCCAAGGCCATCGCCACCACCAGCGCCGGTGTCGCCTGGGCTCAAGGCTATGCCGATGGGCGGGTGTTCCCTATGGACGTGGCGGTCAGCGTGGTGGCCAGTATTGCCAGGCTGATCAAGGTGCCGCTGTCGGTGGACATTGAAAACGGCTACTCCGACGATCCGCACACTGTCGCGCAGAACGTCAAGCGCATCCTCGATGCAGGCGCTGTGGGCATCAATCTCGAAGACGGGCCCGATGCGCCGCACCTGTTGGCGCGCAAGATCGAGGCGATCAAAACGATGGCGGCCAACAGCGGCCTGGACGTATTCATCAATGCCCGCACCGACGTCTACCTCGCCAGCCTAGTCGACGAAGGGCTGCGCGTCGAGGAAACGCTGAAGCGCGGCAACCTGTACCAGCAGGCGGGCGCGGACGGGCTGTTCGTAGCCGCGCTGGTGGATATCGAGCAAATCGAGGCCGTGGTGCAGGGCGTTGACCTGCCGATCAACCTGTTGGCTCGGCCAGGCGTGCCTGATGCCGAAGGCCTGGCGAAGCTGGGCGTGCACCGCTTGAGCGCCGGGTCCAGCGTCGCCCAGACCTTGTGGGGGCAAGCTGAGATTCTGGCCCGGGGGTTCCTCGAGCAAGGCCTATCGGAGCCCGTTACCCAGAGCACCCTGACGTACCCGCAGATTCAGGCGCTGTTCGGCCACTGACCTGAGTGAGTGGCTGACGAGACGTTGTCTGTTCACGTCGGCCAATCGCCCCATGTTCGTGTTCTCTGAAGTGGGAAATGTCAGCAGCGGATAAATGGCGCTGTTCAGTGTTCGGCAAAAAGAGTACAAATGTACTCCATGACGACTCTGACTCCCCGACGCGCTGCCATCCTGACGTTCATTCGCGATCGCATCGCCCAGCATGGCCAGCCACCCAGCCTGGCAGAAATAAGCGAAGCCTTCGGTTTCGCGTCGCGCAGTGTGGCGCGCAAACACATTGTGGCGCTCACTGAAGCCGGCCTCATCGAGGTCACGGCCAATCAGGCTCGCGGCATCCGCCTGGTTGAAGCCACGCGGCGTCCGGACATGCTGGAAATCCCCGTGCTGGGCCGTGTGGCGGCAGGTGCGCCCATCGGTCCGGACATCGATCACCACGACACCTTCACCCTGGACAGCCGCACATTCATGCGCGTCCCCGATTACCTGTTGCGGGTCACGGGCGACTCGATGATCGAGGACGGCATATTCGACGGCGATCTGGTCGGCATTCTGCAAAGTGCCGAAGCCCGTGACGGGCAGATCGTCGTGGCACGGCTCGATGGCGAAGTCACCATCAAGCGTCTGGAGCGCGGCAACGATCAGCTTCGGCTGTTGCCACGCAACCCGGCTTATCAGCCGATCATTGTCGGGCCCGATCAGGATTTCGCCATCGAAGGCGTGTTCTGCGGGCTGGTGCGCCGAGAATGATGGGCGCAGTGGTCAGCCTCGACGCGCTGCTGGACGAGCGTCGAGTCTGGAAAGGCCGTCCGGAGGTTCAGCCGGTCGCCGCCCAGCCCACCGGGCACGCCTTGCTCGATGCCGCTTTGCCGATGGGCGGATGGCCCCCGGCGGCCCTCACCGAAGTGTTGATCCCGGCCGACGGCTGCGGCGAATTGCGCCTGTTATGGCCGTCCCTGGCGCGACTGGCCGACAGTGGCGAGCGCATCGTGCTGATCGCACCGCCTTACGTGCCTTATGCCCAGGCCTGGCAGGCGGCGGGCATCGATCTGAGGCAATTGTCGGTGATCGAGGCCAGCGAGCGTGATGCCTTATGGGCGGTCGAGCAATGCCTGCGCTCAGGCAGTTGCGGTGCGGTGTTGTGCTGGCCGAACAAAGTCGATGACCGCGCCTTGAGACGGCTGCAAGTGGCCGCTGAAACTGGGGAAACCCTGGCCTTCGCCTGTCGGGAACAGCAAGCGGCCGCCAATCCGTCTCCGGCCGCCTTGCGCATCGCCATCGACATGCGACCCCACCAGTTACGGGTGCTCAAATGCCGTGGCGGGCTGGCGCCTTCATCACCCATTCCTTTTACCACCGACGCCTGAGGTTCCCATGCTCTGGGCTTGTGTCCTGCTGCCGCAACTGGCGCTGGACGGCGTCATGCGTCGTCGCGCCGACCCTGAACGTCCTCTGGCATTGATCAGCGGCAGCGCCCAGCGCCGTGTTCTGCAGACCGTGAATCCTGCCGCCCGTGAACTGGGGCTGCGTCCTGGTCAGTCGCTGACGGCAGCCCATGCCATGACCCGCGAGTTCGACACCGTCGATTACGATCCGGATGAAACCGAGCGCTGGCAGCGGCTGTTGGCGGCCTGGGCCTATCGCTTCAGTTCTCATGTCAGCCTGAAGTACCCGCGAGTGCTGCTGATGGAGGTTGAATCCAGCTTCGGCCTGTTTGGCCCATGGCCTGTGTTCGAAGCGCGCCTGCGACAGGAACTGACCGGGCTGGGGTTCAGTCATCGCATTGTCGCGGCGCCCAATCCACTGGCGGCGCGCATGCTCGCCAACGCCCACGACGGTCTGGCGGTGAATGACAACGACAGTCTGCAGCAGGTGCTCGATCAGATGCCGGTCAACCGGATCGGCCTGCCGCAGGAGGTGGCGTCGGCACTGGCGCGCATGGGCCTGCACAGGGTCAGACAGGTGCTGGCCTTGCCCCGCGACACACTGGCCCGGCGCTTTCCGGCGACTGTGCTGCAACACCTGGACACCTTGTTCGGGCGCAGGCCCATGGCCCTTGAGTGCTACGTGCCGCCCGACCATTTCGACACCCGCATCGAACTCAATTTCGACGTTGAATCCCATCAGGCGCTGCTGTTTCCGCTCAAGCGGATGATCGCCGATCTGGCGCTGTTCCTGGCCGGGCGGGACAGCGGCGTGCAGCGCTTCGTCATCCATCTGGAGCACGTGCCCAGTGTGGGCAGCGTGGCGCCGGACACCTTGATCCCCGTTGGATTGCTCAGCGCCGAACGTGAAGCCAACATGCTCTTCGAGCTGGCCCGTGGGCGTCTGGAACAGGTGGAAGTCCCTTCGCCGGTTCGAGCCTTGAGATTGCAGGCCAGGGACTTGCCGGCATTTGTGCCGTCCCACCGCGAGCTGTTCGACGACCGCCCACAGCAAAGCATGCCCTGGGAGCAATTACGCGAGCGACTGCGCGCCCGGTTGGGAGACGATGCCGTAGGCGGTCTCGGGTTTCAGGCCGACCATCGCCCGGAGTGTGCCTGGTCGCCGGTCAGCCCAGTCAAACCGGCGAAAGTCACCCACAATGTGCCGCGTCCGGGGTGGCTGCTGCGTGAGCCGGAAACGCTGGTCGAATCTGGCGTGCGTGTGCTGGCAGGGCCCGAACGGATTGAATCAGGCTGGTGGGACGGCGGCGATGTGCGCCGTGATTATTTTCTCGTCGAAACCCGCAACGGACAGCGCGGCTGGGCCTACCGCAAGGTGGGCGATGACAGCGGCCTGGTGCTGCATGGCTGGTTTGCATGAGCTGCGAATACGCCGAGCTGCATTGCCTGTCGAATTTCAGCTTCCAGCGCGGCGCATCCAGCGCCAAGGAACTGTTCGAGCGGGCAAAACAGCACGGTTATCAGGCGCTGGCGATCACTGATGAATGCACGCTGGCTGGCATCGTGCGTGCCTGGCAGGCTGCCCGTGACGCCGAGCTGCCGCTGATCATCGGCAGCGAGATCACCCTCGAGAACGGGCCTAAAGTGGTGTTGCTGGTGGAGAACCTGCAGGGTTATCAGGCGTTGTGTCGCCTGATCACTCAAGGTCGGCGGCGCAGCAAGAAAGGCGAATACCGCCTGCTGCGCGAAGATTTTTTGCAGCCCGTACAAGGCTTGCTCGCGTTGTGGGTGGCGGACCTGGATCAGCCTGCCGAGGTGAGCCGGGAACACGGCGAATGGCTGCGCGGTATTTTTCAACACGATCTGTGGCTGAGCGTCCAGCTGCACCGTGGGCCGGATGATCACCTGCGGCTGAACACGTTATTGGCATTGGCACGTTCGCTGGGCATACCGCCGGTGGCCAGTGGCGATGTGCATATGCATGCTCGTGGCCGACGCGCGCTGCAGGACACCATGACTGCCATCCGACATCACACCCTTGTCGCGGAAGCCGGGCATCGGCTGTTCGCCAATGGCGAGCGGCACTTGCGCCCGCGCGCGATGCTGGCCGAACTGTATCCCGTGCAGTTGCTGGCCGAAACGCTGGTCATTGCCCGACGTTGCACCTTCGATCTTGGCCAGTTGCGCTATGAGTACCCCCATGAACTGGTGCCTGCCGAATTTACGCCCACGAGCTGGTTGCGAAAACTGACCGAAGCCGGCGCCCGCTGGCGCTGGCCCGACGGCGTTCCGGAGGTGGCGCGGCAGAATATCGAGAAAGAGCTGAAGATCATCGCCGCGATGAAGTACGAAAGCTACTTCCTCACCGTCCACGACATCGTCAACTTTGCCCGCGAGCAGAGCATTCTGTGCCAGGGCCGGGGTTCTGCAGCCAACTCGACGGTGTGTTTCGTGCTGGGCATCACCGAACTCGACCCGGCCAAAGGCAATCTTCTGTTCGAGCGCTTCATTTCCGAGGAGCGTAATGAGCCACCCGACATCGACGTGGATTTCGAGCACGAACGCCGTGAAGAAGTCCTGCAATATGTGTTTCGCCGATACGGCCGGGGCAGGGCGGCGCTGACTGCGGTGGCCAGCACTTACCACGGTGCCGGAGCGGTCCGGGATGTGGCGCGGGTGCTGGGCTTGCCACCGGACCAGATCAACGCGCTGGCCGACTGCTTCAGCCGCTGGAGCGACAGCATGCCGCCTGTCGAGCGCCTGCGTGAATGCGGCTTCGAACCCGACAGTCCGGTGCTGCGCAGGGTCATGGCGCTGACCGGCGAGCTGATCGGATTTCCTCGCCACCTGTCGCAACACCCCGGCGGTTTCGTGATTTCCGAGCACCCGCTGGAAACCCTGGTGCCGGTGGAAAACGCGGCCATGGCCGACCGGACCATCATCCAGTGGGACAAGGACGATCTGGATCTGGTGGGCCTGCTTAAGGTCGACATTCTGGCGTTGGGCATGTTGAGCGCGCTGCGCCGCACCTTTGATCTGGTTGAACTGCATCGGCATACACGCTGGACCATTGCCACGCTTCCCGCCGAGGACCGGCCGACCTACGAGATGATCAGCCGTGCCGACACCGTCGGCGTGTTCCAGATCGAATCGCGGGCACAGATGTCGATGCTGCCGCGCCTGAAGCCCAAGACCTTCTATGATCTGGTCATTGAAGTGGCGATCGTCCGGCCGGGCCCGATTCAGGGCGATATGGTGCATCCGTATCTGCGTCGCAGAAATGGCGAAGAGGCGGTGACGTATCCCTCCGAAGCGCTCGAAGAGGTGTTCAAGCGAACTCTCGGCGTGCCGCTGTTTCAGGAACAGGTCATGCAGCTGGCGATTGTTGCCGCCGATTATTCGCCCGGCGAAGCAGATCAACTGCGCCGCTCCATGGCCGCCTGGAAACGCCATGGCGGGCTCGAGCCGCATCGGGTCCGGCTCAGTGAACGGATGAAGGAAAAGGGCTATCCCGACGAATTCATTCATCGCATTTTCGAACAGATCAAAGGCTTCGGCAGCTACGGTTTCCCTGAGTCCCACGCCGCCAGTTTCGCCTTGCTGACCTACGCCAGTTGCTGGCTCAAATGCCACGAACCGGCGGCGTTCACCTGCGCCCTGATCAACAGCTGGCCGATGGGTTTCTACAGCCCGGATCAACTGCTTCAGGACGCCAGAAGCCATCACATCGAAGTGCGTCCGGTGGATGTGCGTTACAGCGACTGGGACTGTTCCCTGGAGCCGGTCGAACATCCCGACTACACCCGCAACCTGGCGATCCGCATGGGCACGCGCATGATTCGTGGCTTTCGCGAGGAAGACGCCCGGCGTATCGAGCAGGCCCGCCGGCAACGTGCATTCAAGGACGTCACGGATCTGTGTGTCCGCGCCGATCTGGATAACCGCGCACGTGCCTCGCTGGCGGACTCCGGGGCATTGCGCGGTCTGGTCGGTCATCGCCACCGCGCGCGTTGGGAAATAGCCGGTGTCGAAGTGCAGCGTCCGTTATTCGGTGATGACTGCTTCGGCGAAGAAGCGCAGGTCGTTTTACCGCTGCCCAGCGTGGCCCAGGATCTGGTGGCCGATTACGACACCCTCGGCACTACGCTGGGTCCGCATCCGATGGCGCTGTTGCGCAATAAGTTGTCAGCCAGACGCTTTCGCAGTTCGAAGGACCTGTTGACTGAAGAGCATGGGCGCAATTTCAGCGTCGCCGGACTTGTAGTGGGTCGCCAGCGACCGGGCACCGCCAGCGGCGTCACGTTCGTCACGCTGGAAGACGAGCATGGGATGATCAACGTGGTGGTCTGGCGCGACCTGGCTGAACGCCAGCGCAAGGTCCTGGTGGGGTCGCAGCTGCTGCAGGTGTTCGGCAAGTTCGAATACCAGAAGGGTGTGCGCCACATCATTGCGCAGCGGATGTTCGACCTGACTCCGCTGCTCACCGGTCTTGATGTTCGCAGCCGGGATTTCAAATAACCGGGTGCAGCCTCCGTCAGGACCGGGTGCTGCACTGTGGGTGGGTGACTGTGATCAAAGCTCGACCTTGACCGCTCGCCCGGTCCTGATCGATTCCAGTGCGCAGTTGGCCAGATGCAGGGCTTTCAGGCCATCCCGCGCGCTGGTCGGCAATGACTGGTGCGCGCGCACAGCGTCGATGAACTGGTTGAGTTCGATGCGATACGAATCGGCATAACGTTCGAGGAAGAAGTTCAGCAACGGCTCGCGCACTTCGGTCTGGCCGGCGCTGTAAGTGCGAACACTGCTGGGGCGATGGTTGTCGTTGAGGATCATGCCCTTGGAACCGAACACCTCCAGGCGCTGGTCGTAACCGTAGACGGCCTCGCGGCAGCAATTGATGTGGCATTGCTTGCCCGACGCAGTGCGCAGCAGCACCATCACGCTGTCCCAGTCCTCCAGCTGCGCCAGATCGGGCTCCACCAGACGGCTGGCGATGGCGATCACCTCGACCGGCTCTTCCCCCAGCAGCGTGCGGGCGGTGTCGAAGTCGTGAATGGTCATGTCGCGGAAAATACCGCCGGAGTGCTTGAGGTTGTCCAGCGACGCCAGTCCAGGGTCGCGACTGGTGATGATCACCTGACGCACCTCGCCGATCTCGCCGGCGGCAATGGCTTTGCGCATTTGCAGGGTGTCGGGATCGAAGCGCCGATTGAAACCCAGCATGACGTTACCGTTGAGCCGCTCAACCTCTTCGACCGCCTGTGCAGCCTTGCCGAAGTCCAGATCGATCGGCTTTTCGCACAGCACCGGCTTGCCCAGCTTGACCGCCCGCAGCATGTAGTCGATGTGCGTGTCGGTGTGGGTGCCGATCACCACTGCGTCGACATCGTCCCGGGCGATGGCCTCGGCGCAGTCATACGCCGCCGCGCAGTCCAGCCTGGCCGCCAGCGTGTCGACGCCTTCGCGCCAGGGGTCGGCGATCACCGACAGTTGCACGTCCGGATTGGCCGCCACATTGGCGGCGTGGATGTTGGCGATGCGGCCTGCGCCGAGAACTGCAATGCGTAGCATGGGTGGATCTCCTGGGATTGTTGTTATCGGGTAGATCGGTCTAGAAGGCGACGCTTGTCAGTGCGCCAGATTGAACGGTGTCACGATCTGCACCTGGGAGGAGGTGATCGGATCGACTGTGCATAAACGATGAAATTGCAGAAGGTGCAGGAACGCCTGTCGCGCATCGACCTGCAGGTTGTGATCGATGACGGCGGCGATTTTCTCTTCGGCCAGCAACTGACGGTTTTCCTGATCGAGGTCGTGACCGATGAACACCGCCAGTGGACGCTCCAGCGCCTGGAAGGCGTCGACGATCGCCCGGTTGCCACCTCCGACGCTGTAGACCGCCTTGATCGACGGGTTGTCATGCAACGCCTGAGTCACCCGCGCGAGGGTCGGTTGATAGACACCGAAGCCACCACTGACGTCGACCACACGCAGATGCGGCGCGCGACTGCGCAACCAGGTGCGAAAGCCCATCTCACGCTCTTCTTCGCCGCGAAACAGTTCGCTGCTGATCACCACCGCGACATCCTGCGGGCTGGTGTCCAGCCAGCGCGACATCAGATAAGCCGCCGTCTGCCCGGCCGTGCGGTTGTCCATGCCGATGTAGCCGATGCGTTCGCTCTGGGGCAGGTCCGACACCAGTGTGACCACCGGGATGCCCGCGGCCGTGACCTGGTTGACCGCCTCGTTGATCTGCGGCTCATCGGCAGCCTTGAGGATCAGGCCCTGACTGCCTTTGCCGATGCAGCGCACGATCAGGTCGTGCATCTGCTGGGTGTCGATTTCCTGATACAGGTGATAGCGCGGAAAGATACGGAACGGCGCCAGATTGCCCAGTTGTGCGTGGATGGCTTCCTGCACCGCATCACTGAAGCGCTTGGGGGTGTGCAGGATGATGTCGATGTGCAAGGTCCGGCCGACGGCGGGGCCTGACTTTTCCTGTGCCTCGAGTTCCTCGAGGGCTTGCTGGATACGCCGGTTGGTCTGGTAATGCACGCTGCCGCGCTCATGCAACACCCGATCGACCGTGGCTTTGCTGACGCCCGCCTGGGCTGCGATTTGCTTGATCGAGAAACGCCTGGCGCGGTCCAGCATGTCGATCCCCTGGCTTGGAATGAGCTTTTTGTGAGGTCTTGTTGAGGTCGATTCGGGCCTCAATGAGGTGAACGCAATGCTAGTCTCAGTTCCATTCGTTGTACAGATGGAATTTTATTTCCATCGCCGCGACGGACTTTTCTGAACCCCAAAACAACAACAGCGGGAGCCAGGCATGTCAGCACGTGATCTTTGTGTTCCGGATCTTTCCCGATCGTTCAGCGGTCGCTATTTCATTGTCACCGGCAGTACCCAGGGTCTGGGCGCCGCCGTGGCACACACCCTTGCAGCGCGCGGCGCGGCCGGCCTGATCATCTGCGGGCGCAGCCGAGACAAGGGCGAAGAGCAAGTGCGGCGGCTGGCGGAAGGCGACTGTCAGGCGTTCTTCGTGCAAGCCGATATGGAAAGCGTCGAGGACTGCCGTCGGGTCGTTGCCGCCGCCAAAACGCATTTCGGGACCGTCCACGGGCTGGTCAACTGCGCCGGAATGTCTGACCGTGGCACCATCATCGACACCTCACCGGAGCTGTTCGACCGGATCTTCGCGGTCAATGTCCGGGCGCCGTTCTTCCTCATGCAGGAATGCATCAAGCTGATGATTGCAAGTCGGGTGGAAGGCTCGATCGTCAGCATTCTCAGCGTGTCGGGGCATGGCGGGCAGTCGTTTCTGTCGGCCTACGCGGCGTCGAAAGGCGCACTGGCGATCCTCACCAAAAACGTTGCGTTCAGCACGTTGCGCAATCGTATTCGCGTCAACGGGCTGAACATCGGCTGGATGGACACGCCGCACGAAGACCAGATTCAGCGCCAGTACCACGCCGCCGAAGACGGCTGGCTGGAACACGCTGAAGCGCAGTCGCCATTCGGTCGGTTGCTCAAGCCTCAGGAGGTCGCCAACAGCGTCGCGTACCTGCTGTCCGACCAGTCGGGCATGACCACCGGCGCGGTCATCGACATGGAGCAAGGCATCATCGGCTGCGGCGACGGCTCCACACCGAGGCCGATGGCGGCGTTGTCGCTGGACAGCGTCAAGGGTGGTGAGCTGTGACGGCGCCATTCAGCCTGTTCGGCAGCGCTGCCGACATCGATGTGAACGCCTTTGCCGCGTTGTGCAAGCAAACGGTCAATGCCGCCGATTACCCCAACGCGCAGGAGGTGGTCAGTCGAGTGGTGATCTACCGGGCCGATACGATGCGCCGCGTTCAAGGCCAGGATCGCCAGGCGTTGATGGGCGAACTGCATCGCCTGTTCCGCGACGGCCCGGGTGTAATGGTGGTGCGCGATGCCTACCCTGACCTTGCTGTGATCGACCGGCACAGCGAAGTGTTTCGCCAGATCATTGCCGAAGAGGCGGCCAGCGTCGTGCGTGCCGATCATTTCGCCCGCGCCGGGGCCAATCAGCGGATCTGGAATTCGCTGCAGAAAGCCGCCAGGCATTCGCCGGATTCGTTCATCGAGTACTACGCCAATCCGTTGCTCGGGCTGATCGCCGAGGCGTGGCTGGGCCCGTATTTTCAGGCCACGGCGCAGGTCAACGTGGTAACACCGGGCGGCCAGGCGCAACAGCCCCATCGGGATTACCATCTGGGGTTCCAGAGCAATGAGGTGGCGCAGCGATTCCCTCTGCCATTGCATCGGCTGTCGCAGAACCTGACGCTGCAAGGCGCCGTGGCGCACACCGACATGCCGCTGGAAACCGGGCCGACGCTGCTGCTGCCGTTTTCCCAGCGGTACGAACCCGGCTATCTGGCGTGGCGTGATCCGCGCTTCATCGATTACTTCCAGGGCCACGCGATCCAGTTGCCGCTGAACAAGGGTGACCTGCTGTTCTTCAACCCGGCGCTGTTCCACGCGGCGGGCACCAACCGCACCCCGGACCAATACCGGATGGCCAACCTGCTGCAGATTTCCTCGGCGTTCGGCAAACCCATGGAGACAGTCAATCGCGAAGAGATGATGCTGGCGCTGTATCCGTCGCTGCTCAAGCGAGTGGCGCAAGGCGAACTGGATGAGGACAGCCTGCAGGCGGTGATCGCCATGAGCGCTGACGGTTATTCGTTCCCGACCAATCTGGACACCGATCCGCCACTGCACGGCATGGCGCCCCAGACCGGACAACAGTTGCTTGAGCAGGCGTTGAGGGAACGGTGGGAAATCACGCATTTTGCTCAGGCGGTGGAGGCGATGCGGCGCAAGCGCCTGGCGTAGCGATCTGAGAATTTGTCTCGCTGTAAATACCAGCGGCTTGAAACTGGCACGCGCTGTGCTGTCCTGAACGCAACCGGGTTGTTGAACAATCCCGCTCGTTCAGGAAGTGTCGTACGTGTCCATTGCCAAAGCAAACGGCCTGTCGCTGGCCGATCAGGTCGCTCACGAGCTGCGCGAAGACATCATCAATGGCCGATTGCTGTCGGGCATGGCGTTGGTGGAAAGCGAGCTGGTGCGCCGCTACAGCGCCTCGCGCAACACTGTGCGCGAAGCGCTGCACTTGCTGGGCCGCGAAGGCCTGACCACGTACGTGCGGCACAAAGGCGTGATGGTCCGGCGCCTGAGCGAGGACGATGTCCGCGATCTGTTCAGGGTCCGTCGCACGCTGGAATCACAGGCGATTCTGGTGGGCATGCCGCTGGTCGACGACCGCTCAGCGCGGATGGGCAATGCGATCGAAGCCGCGGAACTGGCGTGCGAACGCGAGGACTGGCGCGCTTTCGGCACCCACAGCCTGCGCTTCCATCAACAGGTGGTCGGTCTGCTGCGCAGCCCTTCGTTCGATGAATTCTTCACCAACATCGTCGCGCAGATGCGCCTGGTGTTTTCCGCCGCCCCCGACGAAGCCCGCTACCAGGGACCCTGGCTCGAACGCGACCGGCATATCCACCAACTGCTGATCGATGGTCGCCGGCGTGACGCCGACCAGGCCATGGGCAGTTACCTCGACGATTCCGAAACCCAGGCGCTGGATCTGCTTGCCAGCGCTGCCAGACCGTGAACAGGAGATTGCCATGTACAAAGACTACCCAGCCGCCTATCAGGTCAGCAAAGGCGCGGCGCTGCAGGTCGATACCGCCTTTTATGAGCGCATCCGCGAGCGTCGGGACGGCCGCACGCTGGTCGAGCAATTCGAGGTGCCGATCCGCACCGGACGCGCCTGGAAGGTCAAGGCCGGGCAGGTGTTTCGTGTGACCACCCCGGTCGGCCCGCAGGTGGGCGACTTCAACGTCTGGAACGCCAACGACCCGCGGGAGCGCATGTGGGCCGCGCGCACCCGCCAGCTGCAAGGCGCCCATGTCAGCACCCACGATCGTCTGTGGTCGAACCTGCCGTTTCTGCGGCCGATGGTCACGATCACCGATGACAGCCTGGCGAGTTACGGCATCGACGAGCACGGCGGTCGGTTGCACGATTTGCTCGGAACGCGTTGCGATCCGTACGTGAACAAAATGCTCACGGGGGAGGATTTTCATCATCACTGCCATTCCAATCTGACGCGCGCAGTGCTGCCGCACGGGCTGACCGAATTCGATGTGCATGACGTGCTGAATATCTTCCAGTGCACGGGCCTCAATCACGACGATATGTATTTCATGAAGGCCTGCCCGGCGCAGAAGGGCGATTACCTGGAGTTTTTCGCCGAGATAGACCTGCTGTGCGCACTGTCCACCTGCCCGGGCGGAGACTTGTCGCTGCCGATGTGGGGCCCGGAAGCACAGGATCCGCTGACGGTCTGTCGGCCGTTGGGCGTGGAAATCTACGACCTCGACGCCTCGTTGCTGCAGGGTTGGGAGCCGCCGGCTCGCGCTGAGTACAATGGCCTGCACGGACTGGCGATCGCCAAGGCTGCGTGGGAAAAGTAAACCTTGAGCAATGGCCTGTGCGTCCGGCACATCGGGTATGGCAGGCCATCCGGCCTTTAAGCGTCGCGCAACAGGTCGTGGGCGTTGAGCAGGCTCCAGGCGATTTCGGGGTGCTTTTCCAGACCGCGACGAATGGCGGCAGGGATGGCGGCGCGGGTCTTGCGGCACATGCCGGGCAACTCAGCGATGTCGATGATGATCCCGCGCATGCTGCGCACTTCGTTCACGCCAGGCGCGACATGAAGGCGGATACCGAGCTGCTCGAACATGCGCCGCTGCATATGCTCCAGGTCGCTCAGGCTCACAATGTTTTCCAGTCGCTCCAGCAGGCGCTTTTCTTCCTGGCGGGTCAGGCAGAGGATGCGCAGGTCTGTGCCGGAAGTTTCCAGCAGGCGCTCGCGGTCGCAGACACAGGCGCCGGGCGGGCAAGGGGAGCGGATCGGCAGTGAGGGGATCATGGGCACCGATCATAACCATGCGCGCGTTCGGTTGACAGCCGCCTGTCGGTCCTCGGCAAGCCTTCGTCGTCAGTCGATTTGGTAAGGCCAATATCATTTAGATTTAATTGGTCTTGCCAATATCGAAATGCGTGTGTAGCTTTTTTCCAGCACGCAGGGCCTGTTCTCGCAGCACCGGATGGGCGCCCAGGACCACAACAACAAAAGATCACCCCGGCGAGGCGCGACCTTTCCCTCGGCTCGTGCCGGCTGCCTGGTCTGGAGAAGAGACATGCTCACAGTCGTTTGCGAAAAACCCGGCTCCCTGATGGCGCTGGATCGCCAGAAACCTGTCCGCGGGCCCGGCGAGACGCTGGTCAGAATCAAACGCGTCGGCGTCTGTGGCACCGATCTGCACATCTTCAATGGTAACCAGCCGTTTCTGGAATACCCCCGTGTGATGGGCCACGAATTCTCCGGCATCGTCGAGCAAAGCGAGGCGGGCAGCGGGCTTGAGCCCGGTGACGTGGTGTACGTGATGCCTTACCTGTCGTGCGGCGACTGCATCGCCTGCCGTCAGGGCAAGACCAATTGCTGCGTGCGGATTCAGGTGCTGGGCGTGCATCGCGACGGCGCCTTCACCGAATACCTCAGCCTGCCGCACGCCTTCGTGCTCAAGGCCCAAGGGGTGACGCTGGATCAGGCGGCGATGATCGAGTTCCTCTCCATCGGCGCCCACGCTGTGCGTCGCTCGGACATTCAAAAGGGGCAGCGCGCGCTGGTGGTTGGCACTGGCCCGATCGGCATGGCGGTGGCCATTTTCTCCCGGCTGCGCGGCGCCCAGGTCACCGTGCTGGATACCCGCGAGGACCGTCTGGCGTTCTGCAGGCAGCACTTGCAGACAGACGCCGCGGTGCTGATCGGGGAACACGACAAACAGCAGCTTGAGGCGCTGACCCAAGGGGAATTTTTCGACGTGGTGTATGACGCCACCGGCAACGCCAAGGCCATGGAGCGCGGGTTCGAGTTCATCGCCCACGGCGGCAAGTACGTGCTGGTGTCCATCGTGCGCGACACCATCAGTTTTTCCGACCCCGAATTCCACAAGCGCGAAGCGACGCTGATGGGCAGCCGTAACGCGACGGTCGAGGATTTCCGTTATGTAGAACAATGCCTGCGCGATGGTCTGATTCCCGATGCCGCGCTCAATACCCACCGGATGAAACTGGCCGAAGTCACCGAGCGATTCACGACGTTGCTCGACCCTGCCCAAGGCGTGGTCAAAGCCATCGTCGAATGCTAGGAGACGGCCATGAGCAATCCGCTGTCCACGCCCATTTTGCAATTCGGCACCAGTCGTTTTCTTCAGGCCCATGCCGATCTGTTCATCTCCCAGGCGCTCAGCCGGGGCCAGGCATTGGGCAAGGTGACCGTGGTGCAGACCACCGCCAGTCCCGACAGCGCCCAGCGTGTGCAGGCTCTTGCCACCGGGGCGGGTTATCCGGTGCGGATACAGGGCACCGAGCAGGGCCGCACGATCGATGAGCAATGCTGGTCCACCTCGATTGCCGGTGCGCTGAACGCGGCGCACGACTGGCCGCTGATTCGTCATGCCATGCAGCGCGACGTGCAGGTGGTGATTTCCAATACCGGTGACAAGGGCTATGCGCTGGATGCCGCTGATACGCCGGCACTGTTGGGCCGCGATGCGCCGGCGCCGATGAGCTTTCCGGCCAAGTTGCTGGTATTGCTGCATGATCGCTGGCAGGTCAGTCCCGACGCGCCGCTGTCGTTGTTCCCGTGCGAACTGGTGTCACGCAATGGCGATGTCCTGCGTGATCTGATCATCGGCCTGGCCGCTGACTGGCAACTGCCCGCAGCGTTTGCCGACTACCTGCGGCAGACGTGTCGCTGGGCGAACTCGCTGGTCGATCGCATCGTTTCGCAACCGATCGAGCCCATCGGCGCGGTCGCCGAGCCGTACGCGCTCTGGGCCATCGAGGAACAGGACGGCTTGCAGTTGCCCTGCGTGCACCCGTGCATCGTGCTGACCCGCGAACTGCAGCAATACGAGCACTTCAAGCTGTTCATGCTCAATCTGGGGCACAGCTGGCTCGCGGAGCGATGGCTGAGCGAGGGCCGGGCGCTTGACGAGACGGTCTATCAGGCGATGAGCGACGCCTCGATGCGGCAGTGTCTTGAGGCGGTCTGGGAGCACGAGGTGCTGCCGGTTTTCGCGGCCAGCAACCAGTTGGCGCAGGCGCGGGATTATCTGGCAAGCGTGCGCGACCGCTTCCTTAATCCGTTTCTGCAGCACCGGATCGCCGACATTGCGCAGAACCATGAAGAGAAGAAACGCCGTCGGTTTCTGCCCATGGTCCAGATGGCTCCCCCGGGCCTTGCGCAGCCCGGCCTGCGCAAGGCGCTGCAGCAATAGAGCGCGAGCAGGGTGTGTCTGGTGTCTGGTGGATATCTAGCGGCTGGGAGTCAGTCTTCGCGAGCAAGCTCGCTCCCACGGGATTTGTGTCTGGCCGGAGAGTTTGGGTATGCCTGGAGATCCCTGTGGGAGTGAGCCAACTGTCTTTAATAGCCCCTCGATCAATGGCGTGACGCCCGACGCTTTCCCGGCTAAAGCCGGTCCTACATACATTTGCAGCGCCTGTTGACCGGCTTCAGCCGGGAAGAGGCCAGTGGATGTGGAAATGTAGCGTCTGGACGTCAGCGTTCATGAGCAAGCTTGCCCCACAGGTTTTGTTACCCGTCAGCCCCGCGTACCCTTGTAGGAGCGCGCTTGCCCGCGAATTGGCCGGTGTGTCCGGTGGAGATGCAGCGGCTGGAGGTCAGCGTTCATGAGCAAACTTGCCCCACAGGTTTTGTTACCCGTCAGCGCCGCGTACCTTTGTAGGAGCGCGCTTGCCCGCGAATTGGCCGGTGTGTCCGGTGGAGATGCTTCGGCTGGAGGTCAGTCATCGCGAGCAAGCTCGCTCCCACGGGATGTGGGTCTGGCCGGAGAGTTTGGGTATGCCTCAGATCCCTGTGGGAGTGAGCTTGCTCACGAAAGCTTGGGTCTTGCCGGTAGAGCTGTGGCGGATGGACAGAGCAGTTCCCGGCAAATGCTTTTGTACGGGGTCTGTGGCCAGATGGCTACGAAGTTCTGCATTCGTAGCCGATCTCGCTCGCCCTGGTTTGCCTATCGGGGCCTTGTCGGGCCTGTGGTATGCTCCGGCGCAGACCGATGGAACGTGATTCATGACTGCGCCAAGCCTCCCCACCGAACGACGCCTTTACCAGATAACTGCTGATCGTCTGCGCGAGCACATTCGCAAGCACGGCATCAAACCCGGTTCGCGCCTGCCGCCGGAACGCGACCTGGCGCAGTTGCTCGGCGTGTCGCGGCCTTCATTGCGCGAGGCGCTGATCGCACTGGAGATCGAGGGCAGCGTCGAGATCCGCATGGGGTCAGGCATTTACGTCTGCGAGCATCTGCTGGGCGTCAAGGGCAAGACCCGCACGCTGGGTGAAAGCCCGTCAGAACTGATGCAGGCCCGCGCGCTCATTGAAGGTGAGTGCGTCATGCTGGCCTGCCTGCATGGCACCAAGGCCGACTATCGTTATCTGCAAACCTGCATCGACAAGATGCGCGAGGGCGCGCTGAAAGGCGTTCCGGCCCTGGATGACGACCGAAAATTCCATCAGCGGCTGGCAAAAATGAGCGGCAATTCAACGCTGGTGCGGATCATCACTTCGTTGTTCGAAGAGCGCTACAGCCCGCTGACGGCGCACGTCAGCGAGCATTCCGAAACGCGTGAAACCTGGGCCATCGCCGTGGCCGAGCATGAGGCGATTTTGCAAGCTGTCCAGGCGCGTGACCTGATCGGCGCGCAGACGGCCATGCGCGAACATCTGCGCCGATCAGAAGCGCGCTGGCTGGACGGCATGGATTCGGAGCAGGCCTGAGCCGACGCTTCAGGACACGCCGCGTTCATGCAGACGCTCGTCATTCCCTGATGCTGCCGCGACATGGGTCAATGGGCCGGCATGGCCTTGCGAATCCCTTCGAAGAGCCCGTTCAGGTACACCGCGCCCAACGCCCGGTCGTACAACCCGTAACCCGGTTTGCCGGTTTCGCCCCAGATCATGCGGCCGTGGTCGGACCGGTAATAGCCTTCGACCCCCGTTTCCACATATGCCTTGACGATCTCGCCCATGTCCAGTGAGCCGTCTTCGGAGCGATGAGCCGTCTCGTAGAAATCGCCAGCCTCATTGACTTTGACGTTACGCAAATGCGCGAAGTGGATGCGGCCCTGAGCGCCGAATTCGCGCACCAGCGACGGAATGTCATTGCCCAGATCGGCGCCCAGCGAGCCTGAGCAGAGGGTCAGCCCATTGGCCGGGTCATCGACCATCGCCATGATCCGGGCCAGATCCTGGCGGTTCTTCACCACCCGCGGCATGCCGAACATCGAGCGGGGCGGATCGTCGGGGTGCAGGGCCATCTTGATGCCCGCTTCGCGCGCCACCGGAATGATCCGCTCGAGAAAATACGCCAGCCTCTCGCGCAGGGTGTCTTCACTCACCTGCGCGTACTCCTCGATCAGCGCACGCAAGATGTGCGGCTCGTAACTGACGTCCCAGCCCGGCAGGCTGATGCCGTCGTCAAGATTGGCCTGTTCGATCACCGCGACGTCGAACGCCAGCGTGGTCGAGCCGTCCGGCAACTCCATGGCCAACGTCGAGCGAGTCCAGTCGAAGACCGGCATGAAGTTGTAACAGACCACCTTGACCCCGCAGGCGGCGAGGTTGCGCAACGTCTGCGCGTAGTGATCGATCAGGCGATCGCGGGTGGGCAGGCCACGCTTGATGTCTTCGTGCACCGGCACGCTTTCGATGACTTCAAGCGCCAGGCCGTGGGCATTCACGCGGGCCTTGAGCGCCTGGATTTTTTCCAGCGGCCAGACATCGCCCACGGGGATGTCGTAGATGGCGGACACCACGCCGGTCATGCCGGGGATCTGGCGGATGTACTGCAAGGTAACGGGGTCGCTGTCCCCGTACCAACGGAAGGTCATCTTCATCGCTGAGTCCTTGTTGTTATGAGTTTCGATGCGATCGCGCTCCGGGCCGACGCCGCCGATGCGTCAGGAGAGGAGGGCGTGGACGAGCATAGATTGGTCAGGCCAAATAATGCAAATCTCGACCGTCCGGCAAAAAAACGCTCGAAAAATGCTTCGGCGAGTTTCCATAACCGGCTTTTCGGGTCTAGTATCGGCTGCATTCGGATATTTGGTCAGGCCAATTCACATGTTCGCGCTGTGCTTTTACAGGCAACGATGAACCACCCGTGGAACAGGTCCAGAGCGCTGTCTGAAGCTCCAACGAAGTCTTACTCATAAAAATAATTAGGAGGACTCGCCATGCAGAAAGGGCGCTGGTTGGTAATTTTTCTGTGCTTCCTCGCGGTGGCCATCAACTACATCGACAGGGCCAACCTTGCGGTTGCCGCCCCTTATATCCAGAAAGAACTCGGCTTGGGCTCAGGGCAGATGGGCCTGCTGCTCAGCGGCTTCTTCTGGACCTACGCGCTGATGCAGATGCCGTTCGGCTGGTTCGTCGACAAGGTCGGTGCCAAGATCGCGCTGCCCCTGGCAGTGGCGTGGTGGTCGCTGTTCACCGCGGCCACGGCGGCGGCCAGCAGCCTTGCCAGCATGTTCGGTTGCCGCCTGATGCTCGGCGTCGGCGAGGCGGGCGCCTATCCGTCCTGCGCCAAGATCGTCAGCCAGTGGTTTGATGTGAAAGAACGCGGTTTTGCCACCAGCATCTTCGACAGCGGCTCGCGGGTCGGCTCGGCACTGTCGATTCCCCTGGTGGCGTTGATCATCGAACTGTGGGGCTGGCGCGCCTCGTTCATCATCACCGGCGCTGTCGGCCTGGTCTGGGTGGTGGGCTGGTTCCTCATCTACAAGGAGCCGCAGGCCGTCGCTGCCATCGAACAGCATGAAGCGGGAAAAGCGGCGACGCTGGCCGCGCGGCCCAAGGTCAGATGGGCGTCGTTGTTCAGGCACCGCACACTGTGGGGGATGATGCTGGGCTTCTTCTGCCTGAACTTCGTGATCTACTTCTTCATCACCTGGTTCCCGACCTATCTGGTGACCGAGCGCGGTTTTTCGCTGAAGTCTCTCGGCACGCTCGGGACCATTCCGGCCATCGCTTCGATCGTCGGCGGCTGGATCGGCGGCCTGACCTCGGACGCGCTCTACCGTCGCGGCTGGAGCCTGACGGCGGCGCGCAAGACCTGCATCGTGGGCGGCATGTTGATGTCGTCGAGCATCTCGCTGTCGGTGTTCACCGATAACACCTACGCGATGCTGGCGTTTTTCAGCCTGGCGTATGCCAGTCTGGCGTTTGCCGGTGCCAGCATCTGGTGCCTGCCTGCCGACGTGGCGCCAACCCCAGCCCATGTGGCCTCGATTGGCGGGATACAGAACTTCGCCTCCAATACCGCGGGCATCTTCATCACCACGTTTACCGGGTTCATGCTGGTGATGGGCAATGGCTCGTTCACCGCGCCACTCATGACTGCAGGTGCCTTCGCCTTGCTGGGCGCGTTCAGTTATCTGTTCATCGTCGGCAAGATCGAGCCCTTGTCCGTCACGCCGGATCAGACGCCGAGCGTCGACACCAGCACAGTGGCACAACGCATGTGAGCGCGACTGGGCGCGGCAGGCGACTGCCGCACCCACTCGTTGGTCAAAGCAGCGCGCGCAGCAGGTAGAAGACCGCCATGCTGAGGAACAGCGTCAGCAGCACGTTTTTCTTCCAGATCATCACTGCCACTGCGAACAGCCCGGCCAGCAGATAAGGGTTGGTCGGCGCCAGCGTCAGTTCGCCGTCTGGCAGAAAGATGATCGGCGCGCAGATTGCCGTCAGCAGCCCCGGTACGGCAAAACCGAGGAAATCCCGGACGTTGCGGCTCAACTTCAACGGCAGCCGCGGCTCCAGAAAAAGGTAGCGGTTCATGAACAGGATCGCGCTCATGAACAGAATGACCAGCCATGCCGTCATTGCGTGATCTCCTTGTAACGTTTGCAGACGAACCCTGCACTCATGCCCGCCAGGCCCGAAAGAATCAGCGCCGCCTCGATTTTCAGGTAACTGAACAGCACCGATGTCATCAGCGAAACGGCCACGCACACCGCCGTCGGCAGATTGCGCACGTTCGGCGTGATCAGGGCGATGAAGGTCGCTGCGATGGAGAAATCCAGTCCCAACCGGGACAACCCCGGGATGCTGTTGCCCAGCACGATTCCGGCGCAGGTGAACAGGTTCCACAGCAGGTAGAACGTCAGCCCGACACCCAGCGCGTACCAGCGGTCGAAGCTGCGCGGGTCGTGGTGACTGGTCATGGCAAACAACTCGTCGGTGAGCAGAAAGCCCAAGCCCACCCGCCAGCGCATCGGCAGCGCACTCAGGTGCGCGCGCATGTGCAGGCCATAGAGCAAATGCTGCGAGGTGAGCAGCAGGGTGGTGAGCAGGATCGACAGCATGCTGGTGCCGCTTTTCAGCATGCCGATTGCCACGATCTGCGCGGCGCCGGCGAACACGAATGCCGACAGCCCCTGGCCTTGCGCGGGAGTCAGCCCAGCGTCGATGGCCAGCGATCCTGCCAGCAAACCCCACGGCGCGCACGCCAGCGACAACGGCAGAATGGCCAGCGCGCCCCGACGATAGGCGTCGCCCCGACCTGAGTGAATCACTTGCACGAATAAAGACTCCTGCTCAAAGCGCGGATTATCGGCGTCCGCCAGCGACTTGTCTGGTACGTTCTTGCAGATCGCGCGTTATATTCAGCAGCTGGCCACTACCAAACAAAAAAGGCCGAACGCTGGCGAGCGTCTGACCTCGAAAGAAGACCTCACGCGGTTTTTCTGGAGATACGACGATGATCAGTTCACGGAAAAGATGGCTTAACCTGCTGTTTGTGGGTGCTGCGACAGTGTCGATGGGCGCCATGGCGCAGACGTCGGCCTCGGCGCCAATCCTACTGGCGGCGTCCGGTATCGGCGCGGGCGGCGCAGGCGGCTCGACAGGGGGTGGCGCAACAGGTGGCGGCGGTGCGGGTGCAGGCGCGGCAGGCGGTACGGGTTCGTCCACGTCCGGCGCGCGCACTGGCGCAACAGGCACGAACGGCACCAACAGCGGCAACACCAACGCCACCGGTACCAATGGCAGCAACAGCGGCAACACCAACGCGACCGGCACTAATGGCACCAACAGCAGCAATACCAACGCGACCGGCACCAACGGCAGTAACAGTAGCAACACCAACGCCACCGGTACCAACGGTACCAACAGCAGCAACACCAATGCGACCGGGACCAATGGCAGTAACAGCAGCAATACCAACGCCACCGGCACCAATGGCATTAATGTCAATGGCACCGACGCGACCCACACTAACGGCAGCAACAGCAATAACACCACGGCCACGGGCGCCAATGGCGTCAACAACGCCAGTGGTGTGAACAACGGCAACGTCGGCACGACCAATCCGGCGTTGCGTCCCGGCAATGGCACCGGCTCTTCTGCATCGCCTGCGGTCAACGGCAGCAGCGACTCGATGCAGCAGCAACGCCAGCAAAGTGGCGAGCGAATGATCATGGAGCGCAAAGGCCAGTTCGAGCAGGGCAACTGACCGCGTCGAGTGTGCTCAGATGCAGCGCAGCCGCAGGATCCGCGCGTTGTCGATTGGGTCCGTGAGCCAGTGACCGACGACGCCGAACGTCTCGCGCAGGCGTTCAGGTGTCAGTACGTCAAATGGCGCACCCACCGCGATGAGCCGGCCTTTGTCCATGACGGCCAGGCGATCGCAGGCCAGCGCCTGGTTCAGATCGTGCAGCGCGATCACGGTGGTGACGGGCAAGGTGTGAACCAGCCTGAGAATTGACAGCTGCTGTTGGATGTCCAGATGGTTGGTGGGCTCGTCGAGCAATAGAACCCTGGGGCGTTGAGCCAACGCGCGGGCAATGTGCACCCGTTGCTGCTCGCCTCCCGACAGCGTTTGCCAGGCTCGCTGCGTCAGATGGTCGAGGCTGACGCTGGCGATGGCCTGCGCAACGATTTGGCTGTCGACTTCTCGCCAAGGGCTCAACGCGGACAGCCAGGGCGTACGACCCAGTTCCACGGCTTGCAGTACATTGATCGAATCGCTGGTCTGCGCGTGCTGCTCGACCACCGCCAGCCGTTGCGCGATGTCGCGCCGCGTCAGGCTCGTCAGCCGCTCGCCGTTCAGCCAGACCCTCCCCGCCGTAGGCGTCTGAAGGCCTGCCAGCAGCCTGATCAGGGTTGACTTGCCCGAACCGTTTGGCCCGACGATGCCGAGGTTTTCCCCTTTTCTGATGCACAGGCTGACGTGGCTCAGCAGCGGCGCGCCATTGATCGTGTAGCTGAGGTCGTGCGCGGCAAGCGCGCTTTCGGCAAGTGGCAGCGGCGCGTTCATCGTGGGCGGTTTCCGCGAAGCAGGATCAGGGCAAACACCGGCGCACCCACCAACGCGGTGATCACGCCGATGGGCAAGACCTGGCCCTTGATCAGAGTGCGTGAGAGCACGTCGGCGGCAATCAGAAACAGCGCACCGCTCAATGCACTCAAGGGCACCAGTCGAGCGTGACGGACACCCGTCATCATGCGCACTGCGTGGGGAATCACCAGGCCGACGAAACCGATGGAGCCGACAATGGACACCATCACGGCGGTCGTCAAAGCAGCCGTCGCGATGAGGATCGCCTGTACCCGACGCACGGGAATGCCCAGCGACGCTGCGGAATCCGCGCCGAAGGTGAAGGCGTCCAGCGAGCGTCGGTGCCAGAGACAGACCAGCAGACCCGCCAGCACCACCGGCACAGCCAGCGTCACCGATGCCCAGCGCACGCCGCTCAGATTGCCGAGCAACCAGAACATGATGCCGCGCGCCTGCTCGGCGCTGGCCGATTTGGTGATCAGGAAGGAGGTCAGGGCGTTGAACAATTGTGAGCCGGCGATGCCTGCGAGAATGATCTGGCCTGTGGCTGTCTGGCCTCGGGACGAGCGCGCCAGCAGCGCGACCAATGCGAAAGCCGCTACCGCGCCGACGAAAGCGCCGGCCGACAATGAGATCGCCCCGGCGCCCAGGCCGATGATCGCGACGAGTACTGCGCCGGTCGAAGCGCCCGCAGAGATGCCCAGCAGGTAGGGATCGGCAAGCGGGTTGCGCAGCAGCGATTGCAGCACGACGCCCGAGACCGCGAGACCGGCGCCGCAGGCAGCGGCGACAATGGCGCGGGTCAGGCGGTAATTCCAGATGATGCCTTCATCGATGGCGTCTACCGCATAGCCGGCGGCCCACAGCTTGTTCGCCAGCACCTGGCCGATCACCGGCAGACCGATCGACGTCTCGCCGATCGCCACCCCGGCCATCACCGCCATCAGCAACGCCGCGCTGACCCACGCGCCATGGGCGATGAATCGTCCTGCACTGGAAGGCTTCATTGAACGTCGGTTACCCGGTGCACGGCGTCGCCGAGTTGCTCGATGCCGTCGAACAACCGCACGCTGGATTCCATGGCGCTGGCGTCCATGATGACGATCCGGTTCTGTTTGACCGCCGCCATGTTGCGGGTAACCGGGTCGGATTTCAGAAACGCCAGTTTCTTTTCGTGATCGTCGGCGGGAAAGCGGCGGCGATCCATGCGGGCGATGACCAGAATGTCGGGATTGGCCCGGGCGATGGTTTCCCAGCCCACTGTCGGCCATTCCTCGTCGGAGTCGATGACGTTGCGCATGCCCAGGGTGTCGAGCATGAACGCCGGAATGCCCTTGCGCCCGGCCACATACGGATCGACGTTGATGTCAGGGCTGGAGAACCAGAACACGGCCGACACCTGCTTGCCGTCAGCCTTTCTGGCATGTTCGACGGCCTTCGCCAGCCGCGTCTGATAGCCGGCCACCAACTGCTCGCCACGGGCCTGCACGTCGAAAATCTCGGCCAGTTGGCGAATGCTCTTGTACAGCGTGTCTATCCGGAACGCCTCGAGTCGCGTGCCGTCGGCGCCGACGCGATTGTTCTTGCCCTCGCAGTCGGACGGCAAGATATAGGTCGGGATCTGCAGGTCATGGAATTGCTCCCGGGTGCCGACGGCGCCCTGTGGCCCGACCATCCACTCGAACTGCACCGGCACGAAATCCGGGCGTCTGGCGATCACCGATTCCAAGCCCGGCGCGTTATCGGCCAGACGCTCGATGCCGTCATTGACTGCCTTGTACTGCGGCAGTACCGCGTTGAACCACAACGAGGTCGCCGCGACATGCTCGCCCACGCCCAGGGCGTAGAGCATTTCGGTGGCGGCCTGGCCGATGGTCACGGCCTTGAGCGGCGCGTGAGTGAACGTCAGCGGCACGCCGCAGTTGTCGAGGGTCAGCGGATAACGAGTGGACGTTGCCGGCGCGGGAGTCGCCAGCGCGGCAGTGGACAGTGTCACGGCGGTAAGCAAAAGGGCGAAACGGCGCAGCGGCATGTAGGGCGACTCCAGTGGACCTGTCGGTGGCAGGCGGACACTGGAAAGCACATCCCGTCGCTGCGTGTTCACGCGGCGAAGCATTCAGGCGCAAAACGCGCAGGCGGGAGTCCTTCCCGGACACCCCGCCGGCGAATGAGTGAAGCTTGCCGGCAGGTCTCCTGACTGGCGCGTCGTCGTCCTGATCCGGCCTTCCCGGGATAACCCAGTGGCAAACATGGAGCAGGGCTCAGCGCCTACAGTTGCGGGGACAGTTCCGTTTGAGCCCGAATGAGGGCTCGCGGATTCCCTATTAATTCCGAGTGGAAACCGGCGGCGGCGATACTAAACGATTCGGCGAGAGCAGGCGAATCATCGTGTGCTCATTTCGTGAAGGGCCAGCCGACGATCTTTTTCGGCCGTGGCGTGGCGTACGTCCTGACCTTGGAGGTGCTCAAGCCCAGGCGCACCAGCGATTCGGCCAGCGCCACCGCCGCAGTCACGCCATCGACCACGGGCACGCCGGTGCGGTCGCGGATCTTCTGGTCCAGACCGGCCATGCCGCCGCAGCCCAGACAGATCACCTCGGCCTTGTCCTTCGCCACCGCGACAGCGGCTTGCTCGACGATCGCCTCAATGGCGCGTTCTGGCTGTTCTTCCAGTTCCAGCACACTCATGCCGCTGGCTCGCACTGACGCGCAGCGCTCGAAGACGCCGGCCAGCTTCAGGCGATCCTCGATCAACGGCACAGTGCGATCCAGCGTGGTGACCACCGAATAACAATGGCCCAGCAGCATCGCCAGGCTGGCGGCCGCTTCCGTGATGTCCACCACCGGCACGTCAAGCAACTCCTGCAGCCCCTCGCGGCCATGCTCGCCATAACCGGCCTGAATCACCGCGTCATAAGGCTGGTCGTAGGACAGCACGCGGTCCATCACGGCGATGGCGGCCAGGTAGCTCTCGAAGTTGCCTTCCACCGATTCGGCGCCGAAGCGCGGGGTCAGACCGACGATTTCAGTGCCGGGTGACGCGACACTGCGGGCTTGCCCGGCGATGGTGTCGGTCATGGACTCGGTGGTGTTGACGTTGACGATCAGAATGCGCATCAGTGAGGCCTCGTGCGGGGGATCAAGGTCGGCCGTCCGGCGGCGACCGATTCACTGGCGAATAATGCATGGCGCCGAAGCGGTCCGTCTTCAGTCTTTTGCCGGCACCGGCGCCTGAGGCGAAATGAAGCCCTGATCGCGCATCGCCTGCCAGAACCCTACTGGCACCTGGGCCTGCAGGGCGGCGACGTCTTCAGCGATCCGGGAAGGGCGGCTGGCCCCCGGAATGACGGCGGCCACCAGCGGGTTGGCGAGGACGAACTGCAATGCTGCCGACTTGATGTCGACCTGATACTGACGGGCGATCTCCTGAATGTGCGCAACCTTGTCGAGCATCGCCTGTGGCGCTTCCTGGTATTCGAAATGCTTGCCGCCCACCAGCACGCCCGAACTGTAAGGGCCGCCGACGACGAACTCGGCGTTGTGCTCCCGCGCCTTGGCGAACAGCCGTTGCAGGGGCTGATCGTGGTCCAGCAGCGAATATCGGCCGGCCAGAAGGAACCCGTCGGGCTGTGCTTCGCTCAGGTCCAGCGTCAGTTCACACGGCTCGACACGGTTGACACCCAGCCCCCACGCCTTGATCACGCCTTCTTCACGCAGGCGGGTGAGGGTGCGGAAGGCCCCTTTGCGAGCGACATTGAAATGCTCGATCCATTCGTCACCATGGGCGTCCTGCGCGACGTCATGGACGAACACGATGTCCAGGCGATCGGTGTTCAGCCGCTTCAGACTGGCCTCGATCGAGCGTAGCGTCGCTTCCGCCGAATAGTCGGTGATGATCTTGTTTTTCAGGCCTTCGCTGAACGGGCCGCTCCGGGCTGCGGTGTCGAGTTCGTCAGAAACCAGTCGGCCGACCTTGGTGCTGAGGGTGTATTCGTCTCGCGCATGGTCGGCGAGCGCCTTGCCCAGGCGCTGCTCGGACAGGCCGGCGCCATAGACCGGTGCGGTGTCGAAATAGCGGATGCCTTGATCCCACGCCGATTGCACGGTGGCGGCGGCTTCCTCTTCGCTGATGGTGCGGAACATGTTGCCCAGTGGCGCGGCGCCGAAGCCCAGATGGCCGATAATCTTGTCGTGCAGACTCATGAAAATGTCCTGTTCTGTGCGTCATGGAAAAGCGCGCGTGCAGTGTCATCGACGATGCGCGGTGTGTTGTACTGATCGTTGATTGAAGCAGGAGTTCGGCGCGAGCGGACCGGATCGTTGCGCTCCCGGCCTGAGTGCGCGGCGTGAGGGCAGCATGCAACTTTCAGCGGCAGCGCAGCTTCCAACCTATCAGGCCGCGGTGATTTCCCGGAAGCGGAGGGCAGTAGATGAGTGAGCACATCATCCATTTCCATTGTGGGGTCGATCAGACCAGCACCGAGCATTTTCGTGATCGTTGCCTGGAGGCCATCGGCAAAGGCGCCACTGGCCTGTTGCTGAACCTGTCCACCGCAGGCGGCAGCACGGCGCTGGGGTTCACGATCTACAACTTCCTTAAATCTCTCAACGTCCCAATCCGAGCGCTCAACAGCGGCAATATCGAATCCATGGGCATCGTCATTTATCTCGCCGCCGAGGAGCGAATCGCCTGTCCGCATTCGCGTTTCCTGATTCACCCGATGAACTGGTACTTCAACCAAAGCTCAGTGGATCATTCTCGGCTGCGCGAATACCTGCGCAGCCTGGACAACGACCTGCAGCGCTACGTGAATATTTACCTGAGTGAAACCGACGGTGCCGCGCACCCGCTGGACATTGGCCGGTGCCTGTCGGCCGAAGAAAAAGTCATCCGCGCCGAAGACTCGCTTTCCTGCGGGATCGCTCATCGGGTCGAGCAGCTGCAGTTCGCGGAGGATGCAACGCACTGGACTGTCAGCTCGAGCTAATCTCAACCTTGAACCAACGCTTCGCCAAAGCAGGCGAGCGACCTGCCTGATATGAGGACCCTGCCATGCACATCACAGTAAATACCCCTTCAGACCGGCTCGGCGCCGCGGTGCCAGGCGCTTTCGAGCCTGATGAGGAAGTGGAAGTCGACGTCGACAATGATCCGGGCAACGAAGATCCAGGCTCGCAGTTTGATCGCGATGCCACGGTGCCGTTAATCGAGGGGGATGAATAAGACGCTGCTGCTGGGGTGACTTCTAGGGATGGACCGGCGCTGCCGGTTCTACACCTGAACAAAGACGTCACGCCAAAATAAAAGAGCGAGAGCTTTCGCCCTCGCTCGATTCTCCTGGCAATCGCTGATCAGGATTTACGGCCTGCGCCGCCTTGTGGCATGGAACCACCTTTCTTGCTCGCGTCATCGCGGGTTGCATCAGATGCTTTCTGCCGGTCATTGGCGACGTTGCTGCCGCCCGAAGCCTGGCCGCCTTTTTTGCCTGCATCAGAGGCTTTCTGGCGATCGTTTGCAAAATTGCCAGGGTTCGACTTTCCGGTATTAGCCATGATTGCGTACCTCTTGTTGTTAGTAAGGCGAGTCATGTGGCTCGCATTATTTGGGATGAGGCGGGCGAACGTTGGTTTAAAGATTTAACCGCTTACCGGACAAACGGCAGCCGTCGCTCGCGTGCGATCCCGCAATCACATGTGCACTTCCACGGCAAGCGGCAGGTGGTCGGACAGATGCGTCCAAGGCCGGGTGCCCAGAATCCTGGGGTCGTGGCTGGTGGCGTTGCGCAGGTAGATCCGGTCCAGACGCAATAGCGGAAACCGGGCGGGGTAGGTCTTGGCCAGTCGACCCAGGTTGCGTTCGAACGCCTCGTGCAGGTATTCGCATCGGCCCAGACGCTTGTTGCCGCGCAATTGCCAGTCATTGAAATCACCGGCGATGACCACGGGCGCGTGATCGGGCAGCGAATCCAGCAGCGCGCAGAGCAGATCCAGCTGCAACTGCCGATGACTTTCGAGCAGGCTCAGATGCACGCAGATCGCATGCACTTCAGCATGCCCGGGCACCTGCAGGACGCAATGCAGCAGACCACGCCGCTCAGGGCCGGTAATCGATACATCGAGGTTGCGATAGTGCAGGATCGGGTACTTGGACAGAATCGCATTGCCGTGGTGACCGTCGGGATAGACCGCGTTGCGGCCGTACGCGAAATCGCTCCACATGCTGTCGGCAAGAAACTCATATTGAGAGGTGACCGGCCAGTCCTGGTAACGGGCCGCATGACGGTCATGGCCGCCGAGGACTTCTTGCAGAAACACCAGATCGGCGCCGGTACTGCGCACTGCTTCGCGCAATTCCGGAAGGATGAAACGCCGATTCAGCGCCGTGAAGCCTTTGTGTGTGTTGACGGTGAGAACGCGCAGCTTATGAACGTCGGGCGCGTCGGCCAGGTCCGAGGACGATGCACTCATGCCTGCAGGGTCGGGAGTCACACGCACGCTCCTGTTGCGAGGGATGTTTACGTCGGACCGGGGCGCGTGTCGCCAGTTCAGCTTTTTCTGCCGGCCGCTGCCGCTTCGATCAGACCCGGGTGTCCACTGCAGGACGGCGCGACAGCAGCACGGTCAACGCCAGGGCCAATATCGACAGCAGCGCGGCAAAGAAGAAAATCCAGCCGTAGCCCAAGCCCAGCGCGATGGCGCCCATCAGTGGCCCGGCGATGGCGAGCGCCAGGTCGAAGAACACCGCGTAAGCGCCCAGCCCCGCGCCCCGGCTGCTGTTGGGCACTTGCTTGATCGCTTCTACGCCGATGGCTGGATACACCAGCGAAAGCCCGAAACCGGTCAATCCGGCGCCGATCAGCGCCACGGTGGTACTGGGAGCCAGCCACAACAGCACCAGTCCAACCGTTTCGACCGACATGCAGGTGATGGCCGAGCGGAAGCCGCCGAAGCGGGTGATCGCATTGATGAAGAACAGCCGCGCGACGATGAAGCAGACGCCAAATACCGTCAGGCACCACGCAGCGCCTTCCCAGCCTCGGTTGACGTAGTACAGCGTGATGAAGGTGGTCAGCGTGCCGTAACCGATCGACGACAGGGTCAGGCCCAGTCCGTAAGGGGCGACACGACCGAACACCGACCAGAATGCCATGCGTTCGCCCCGCACCACCGGCACGGCAGGCTTGTTGCGAATCAACAACAGTGCACCGGCTGCCAGGGCGGTAAGCACCAGTCCGAGGCTGACGAAACCCAGCGCACCCACCATCAGCACGCCCAGCGGGGCGCCAATGGCAATGGCGCCGTAAGAAGCGATGCCGTTCCAGGAAATCGAGCGCGCGGTGTGTTCCGCACCGACCTGGCCGATGCACCAACTGATGGTGCCGACGCCGATCAATCCCTGGGAACCGCCCAGAATCAGACGTGCAATCACCAGAATGACAAGGCTGGTCCCGGCGAAGCTCTGCAGCAGGACCGCAACGACGGTCAGGACACCGCTCAGCGCGATGCCGGACAGACCGTAGACAATCGCCCGTTTGGTGCCGATGGTGTCGCAGATTCGACCGGCCACCGGGCGGCTGAGCAGCGTCGCCAGGTACTGGGAGCCGATCACCAGTCCGGCGACGACTGCACTGAAGCCGAGCTGGTCGTGCACATAGCCGGGCATGACGGCAATGGGCAGGCCGATGCACAGGAACGCGATGAAGGTATAAAAGACGATAGAGACGATTTGCAGGGTTATCGTCGTGGAACTGACGTTGGCAGCGGACGTATCAGGCGGCAGGGCAGCAGACATGGGACTCTTCGCTGGAGCGGTGGGAGTGCCCCATCATCGCGCGGCATGAGAAGAAATGAAAGCAGGCTAACGACTTTGTCTTGCACTGAATTGAGCCCCATGAAAAACCCCGTCGCAAGGACGGGGTTCAGACAGCGTGCGACGCGGGTTTAGAACACCACGCCCTGGCTGCGCAGGTAATCATCGTAGGTGCCGCTGAAGTCGGTCACGCCGTTGGGGCTCAACTCGATGATGCGAGTGGCCAGCGACGATACGAATTCACGGTCATGGCTGACGAAGATCAGCGTGCCCGGGTAGTTCTCCAGCGCCAGGTTCAGCGCCTCGATGGATTCCATGTCCAGGTGGTTGGTCGGTTCGTCCATCACCAGCACGTTCGGCTTTTGCAGGATCAGCTTGCCGAACAGCATGCGACCTTGCTCACCACCGGAGATGACCTTGACCGACTTCTGGATCTCGTCGTTGGAGAACAGCATGCGGCCCAACGTGCCACGAATGACTTGCTCGCCCTGGGTCCACTGGCCCATCCAGTCGAACAGGCTGACGTCGTCTTCGAAATCGTGAGCGTGGTCCTGAGCGTAGTAGCCCAGCTCCGCGCTTTCAGTCCATTTCACCGAGCCCGAATCCGGGGTCAGTTCGCCCATCAGCGTGCGCAGCAGAGTGGTCTTGCCGATACCGTTCGGGCCGATGATCGCTACACGTTCACCGGCTTCAACGGTGAAGCTGAAGTTCTTGAACAGGGTCTTGCCGTCGAAGCCCTTGGACATCTGCTCGATGGTCACGGCCTGACGGTGCAGCTTCTTGGTCTGTTCGAAGCGAATGAACGGGCTCACGCGGCTCG
>Ga0213834_100137_pt1 | contig 71708 bp, 59 predicted proteins | sample SWPTP12_FD_160580 | JGI IMG/M metagenome (GOLD analysis project Ga0213834, IMG submission 160580) | Coastal seawater microbial communities from Marineland, Florida, United States - SWP TP1 #2 | ecosystem: Environmental > Aquatic > Marine > Coastal | place: USA: Florida | collected 2016-08-06 | reverse complement strand
ACGATCAACCCAAGAATCTTGTGCTGATATTTCACCACTAGCAGATCAAAGGCTCGCTTGTCGCCGCGCTGTACGCGTTCGACCAGTTGCTGATCCTCTTCCTGGGTTAGCATGAACACTCCTCATAGAGCTTAAAGGAGCATTGCATCGGCTCTTTCGCAGGCTTGCAAACATAGACTCGGGCTTTTAGCAAAAGTTCTCCCCCCTTCAAGCAAGTTTCCGGCGAGCGTCGGTAGCCCGCACGAAAAACGCAGCTCGAACCAGGTCGGCTGCGTGAATAATCTTGTCGTCGAAAGCGCTTGCGCTGGTCCGTGAAACGGCCATTGCAGAACGCCGACGCTGTCCCTTTATCGGCAACCCTCTATTGAACGTGGGGCTTTATGAAAAGTTCCCACATTTCGCATTAGAGCGTAAGACACACACCTGCCCGTATGTAGGATCCATTCCCGCCCAAAAACCCGGGACCGGGATCGACTGCCAGACGGTATGCACGATGTCGCGGAGTGGCGCACAATTCGCCTCCGCCGTGATTCACAATTGCCATAAATCACGGCCATTGTGCCGTTCCCACCCTTCATATACTAGTGGCCATTAGAAGCCGGAATAAGACATGAGTCAGCATTTTCAGCACGACGTATTGGTGATCGGCTCCGGGGCAGCAGGCTTGAGTCTGGCGCTGACATTGCCCGCACACCTGCGCATCGCCGTATTGAGCAAGGGCGACCTGGCCAACGGCTCGACGTTCTGGGCTCAGGGCGGCGTTGCGGCCGTTCTGGACAACGCCGATACAGTCCAGTCCCACGTCGAAGACACCCTGAATGCGGGTGGTGGATTATGCAATGAAGAGGCCGTGCGCTTTACCGTGCAGCACAGCCGGGAAGCCATTCAGTGGCTCATCGACCTGGGCGTGCCGTTTACCCGGGACGATCAGTCGTCGGTGGAAGATGGCGGCTTCGAATTTCATCTGACCCGCGAAGGCGGCCACAGTCATCGTCGTATCATCCATGCCGCCGATGCGACGGGTGCAGCCATCTTCCGCACGCTGCTGGCGCAAGCCAAGGCGCGTCCGAACATCGAGCTGCTGGACCAACGCGTCGCCGTTGACCTCATTACCGAGCGACGGCTGGGACTGGAAGGTAAGCGCTGCCTGGGCGCCTACGTGCTGGATCGCGCCACAGGCGAGGTGGACACGCATGGCGCTCGGTTCACCGTTCTGGCTTCCGGGGGCGCAGCGAAGGTCTACCTTTACACCAGTAACCCGGACGGTGCCTGCGGTGACGGCATTGCCATGGCGTGGCGGTCTGGGTGCCGGGTCGGCAATCTGGAATTCAATCAGTTTCACCCCACCTGCCTTTATCACCCGCAAGCCAAGAGCTTCCTTATTACCGAGGCGCTGCGCGGCGAAGGCGCTTACCTGAAGTTGCCTGACGGCGAACGCTTCATGCAGCGTTTCGATCCTCGCGCCGAACTGGCGCCGCGAGACATCGTTGCACGGGCCATCGACCATGAGATGAAGCGCCTGGGGGCGGACTGTGTCTATCTGGACATCAGCCACAAGCCTGAAGCGTTCATCAAAAGCCACTTCCCGACCGTCTATGAGCGCTGTCTGGCGTTCAATATCGACATCACCCGCCAGCCCATTCCCGTCGTGCCGGCGGCCCACTACACCTGCGGCGGCGTGATGGTGAACGAGCAAGGGCGAACGGATGTGCCGGGGCTTTACGCAATCGGCGAAACCAGTTTCACGGGCCTGCATGGCGCCAACCGCATGGCCAGTAATTCGTTGCTGGAATGCTTTGTGTACGCACGATCGGCGGCTAACGACATCGTCGGACAATTGACCGAGGTCAGTCAGCCACAGGACTTACCGGCGTGGGACTCGAGCCAGGTCACGGATTCGGACGAAGACGTGATCATCGCGCACAACTGGGATGAATTGCGGCGATTCATGTGGGACTACGTCGGCATCGTGCGCACCAGCAAGCGCTTGCAGCGCGCGCAACACAGGGTGCGGCTGTTGCTGGACGAGATTGACGAGTTCTACAGCAATTACAAGGTCAGCCGTGATTTGATCGAGCTGCGCAACCTGGCCCAGGTCGCGGAGCTGATGATCGCCTCGGCCATGGCGCGCAAGGAAAGCCGGGGCCTGCACTACACGCTGGACTATCCGGATATGTTGCCGGAGGCGCTCGACACTATTCTGGTGCCGCCCACCTTCGCCGACTGAACTTCAAGCGCAGACGCAAGCGTCGGTGGCTGTCCGGCGCCATTGCGTCGGCTGGAATGCAAAGGCTGCGAACCCGCAACTGTCGCGACCATGACCCGGAACGCAGTCGGAATCGCAAGATGACGAGCTGCGGCAGCGCAACGCTGTCGGGACGAAGCTGCGCAGGCTCCCATCCGCCCTCCTCGCTCCAGAGATGCCAGCCCGAGGTATCGCGGCGCAGGCCCGTGAACGCCCGGGCGCCGTTCTTAGCGGTCAATGCACGCAGGGTGCACGCGCCGTGCAGCAGGCACAGCAACACGCCGACCGATCTGGCCCAGAGGGGAATATTCAATTGAGAGAGTGACACGAGCGCCAGGACCTGCGCGCCGAGGTACGCCGTCAGCAATGCCCGAGAGGCCTGCCAACGGCATTCGAAACGATCACTTCGGCTGGACACGGTCCAGAATCATGCGGACCATGCGCTGCAGCTCCGGATCTTCCGATTCGCCACGCTGCATGAACCAGCCGAACATGTCCTGATCTTCACAGGTCAGCAGGCGACGGTAGAGTTCGCGATCGACATCATTGAGCGATGGATAGACTTCTCTGACAAACGGCACCAGCAACACATCCAGCTCGAGCATGCCGCGGCGGCTGTGCCAAAAGAGGCGATTGAGTTCAACATCTTCGACCATGGGGCGCTCCTCGAATTTGCCGGCGAGTATACAGGGGCAGCGTCGCGGGGCGTACCCGCACTTAGTCGCAGCTTTTTGCATATACCCATAAACGAAACACGGCACTATGATGGTGCCCCAGACTTTTACCCCTGCGATGACTCATGGCCGATTCAGCTTTTTTCTGCCCCTTGTCCCATGAAGGTGTGCTTGCCGTTCGCGGCGTGGACGCCAGCAAATTCCTGCAAGGCCAACTGACCTGCAACATGGATTACCTGAGCGAGGCGAAAGCCACGCTGGGCGCGCGTTGCACGCAGAAAGGCCGCATGCAGTCCAGCTTCCGCATTCTGCTGGAAGGCGACGGCGTTGTGCTGGCGATGGCCAGCGAACTGGTCGAACCACAGCTGCTGGATCTGAAGAAATACGCCGTGTTTTCCAAGTCGAAGCTGACTGATGAAAGTGCATCGTGGGTGCGTTTCGGCCTGGACGGCGGCGACGGCGCGCTGGTGAGCCTCGGGCTCGATCTGCCCCAGGACACCGATTCGGTCGTGCGCGCGAACGATCTGATCGCCATCCGCGTCTCGCCTTCGCGCGCAGAATTGTGGGCAAAAGCCGATCAGGCCGATGAGCTGCACAATCGTCTCGCCGCGCAATTGACCCAAGGCACCCTGAACGACTGGCTGCTCGGCCAGATCCGCGCAGGGATCGGTCAGGTGTTCGGGCAAACCCGCGAAGAGTTCATCCCGCAGATGATCAACCTGCAAGCGGTGGGCGGCGTCAGTTTCCGAAAAGGCTGCTACACCGGGCAGGAAATCGTTGCGCGGATGCAGTATCTGGGCAAACTCAAACGCCGCCTGTACCGCCTGTCGCTGTCTGGCGAAGACGTACCGGCGCCGGGCGTCGAATTGTTTTCCCCGGTCCATGCAAGTTCGGTGGGTAACGTCGTCGTGGCGGCGCGCGCCTCTGGAGGCGTTGAATTGCTGGCGGTGTTGCAGGCCGATGCGGTGGAAAACGGTGATATCCGCCTGGGCTCGTCCGATGGCGCCGCGTTGCAATTGGGCGAATTGCCATACACTCTCGACGCCAAGCTTGAAACGCAGCGTTGAACCTTGATACAGACACCGTTTCAGCTGTCAGCGTAGTCGCCCGCGCCTGTGCCAGTGGATGGCCAGGCGCCGGCCGGAAGGCAATGTCCAGAGACCCGATATGAGTAGCATGGCTGACGAGGTGCAGAGGAACCTGATCAAGGCGATCGACAAAGACGCGCTGTTCCTGCCGACGCTCCCTGAAGTGGCAATGAGAATTCGCCTGGCGGCGGAAGATTCGGAAATTTCCATCATTGCCCTGAGCAAGGTCATCGGCAGCGACACCGCGCTGTCCGCGCGCCTGATCAAAGTCGTCAACAGCCCGCTGCTGCGGCCGAATTTCGAGGTCAGCGATGTGCTGACAGCGGTTCGGCGTCTGGGCGTCAATTACAGTTGCAACCTGGCGATCGGGCTGGTGGTGGAGCAGATGTTCCATGCCAAATCCGAGGTGGTCGAAACCAAGATGCGCGACATCTGGAAGCTCAGCCTGCAGGTGGCGGGCGTGAGCAACCTGCTGAGCCACCGCCGGGCGCATCTGAAAGCCGACAAAGCCACACTTGCCGGGCTGATCCACCTCATCGGCGTGCTGCCGATCCTCACGTACGCAGAAGATAACTTCGAACTGCTCGCAGACCCGATCAGCCTGAATCATGTCATCGAGCGGATTCACCCGATCATCGGCGAGCGGCTGCTGCGCTCCTGGGACTTCCCCGAAGCACTGGCGATCGTGCCGCGCCAGTTCCAGAATTTCAGCCGGGTGTCGCAACAGGCCGATTACGTGGATCTGGTGCAAGTGGCGACGGTGCACGTTCATGAAGCCACCGGCAGGCCGTACCCGCACCTGGACGTCCAGGCGATTCCGGCGGTCGCTCAACTGGGCCTGAACATGGCGGAAGGCGCCCTCATCGGCGAGATGAACGAGGCAATGACGCTGCTGTACTGAGTCGGCCTTTCGCGCGGTACGCGCCGCTACCGTCCTTCCGTTTCCACCGCCGCAAACGTCACCCGGACTTTCAGACCGCGCTGAGCACCGTCGTGCAGCGTGATGCGCGCCAGATGCGCCCGGCATATTTCACCCACGATCGCCAGACCGAGCCCGGAACCGGTGCCTTGCTGATGGCGCCGGTAAAAGCGCTCGAACACGCGGTCGCGCTCGTGCAGCGGAATGCCGGAGCCGTCATCCTCGACTTCAAGAACGCACGGCGCGTGTACGCGCAACACGACGTTTCCGCCCGGCGGCGTGTGCGCCAGGGCGTTGTCCACCAGATTGCTCAGCAGCTCGTTAAGCAACGTCGGCTCGCCGCGCACCCAGATCGGCGCATCGGCCTCCAGCGCCAGGGCGACGCCGCGCGCGTGTGCCAGCGGCGCCATCGCCATGCCCAGTTCGCGCGCCAACTGGCTGAGATCGAGCAACTGTGCGCCGCCTTCGGCAACCGCCCGCGCGCCGTTTTCGATGCGCGCAAGGGACAGCAACTGGTTGGCCAGATGCGTCAACTTGTCGGTGCCGAGGGCCGTGCTTTCCAGCGTGGCGCGCCAGGCATCCGGCTCCTGATCGCGCAGCCCCAGTTCGACCCGGGCCTTGAGCGCAGCCAGTGGCGTGCGCAGTTCATGGGCGGCATCGGCGATGAACTGCGCCTGACGCTCGAACTGCATGCGCAGGCGTTCGGTGAAGTGATTGAGCGAGCTGACCAAGGGCCGCAGTTCGTGCTGCACCTCAACCATGGGCAGCGCGCGCAGGTCGTCCGGCTGACGCTCCTCGACCGCCGTGCGCAAGCGCTCCAGCGGACGCAGCGCGGCGCTCACGGTAAACCACACCAGCAACAAAGCGCCGCTGCCGAGCATGCCAAGGCGCAACAGCGTATCGGCCATCAGGCTGCGGGCCATGGCCACGCGCTGCTCTTCGGTTTCGGCCACGCGGATTTCGGCGATGCCGTTCATGTTCGGTTCGCTCACCGCTTTGAGCAGGCTCACGACGCGCACGTCCTGGCCCTGATACCGACCGCTGTAGAACTTCGCCAGCGCGGGATAGGCGTCGGTTCGAGGCGTGCCGGGCGGCGGCGCAGGCAAATCTTCGTAGCCGGAAATCAGCTTCTGGTGGATGTCGTTGACCTGATAGTAGATGCGCCCGGCGCTGTCGTAAGCGAAGGTGTCGAGGGCCACGTAGGGGACGTCGGCGCTGAGGGTGCCGTCGTGCGCTGACAAACCGGCGGCGATGGTTCTGGCCGAAGCCAGCAAGGTGCGATCGTAGGCGGTGTCAGCCGCTTCGCGGCCGTTCCAGTAGGCGCTCATGCCGCTGGCGATCATCAGCACGACCAACAACAGGCCAAGGTTCCACAGCAGGCGCCAGCGCAGGCTGTTTTCCGCGGAGGGAAACGGATTAAGCATCCCGGCTTTCCAGCAAGTAACCCAGTCCACGAAAGGTGACGATGGCGATGGGCTGGCCATCGAGCTTCTTGCGCAGGCGATGCACATAGATTTCGATGGCATCGGCGCTCGCCTCTTCGTCGAGACCGAACACCTGCGCCGCCAGTTGCTCCTTGCTCATCACCCGTCCAGGTCGGGCGATCAGGGCTTCGAGCACCGATTGCTCACGGGAGGTCAGGGTCAGCATCTCATCGCCAAGGGTGAACCGCCGCGTGTCCAGGTCATAGACCAGTACGCCGCAGCGCTGCTGACGCTCGCCCCCCAGCACGCTGCGCCTGAGCAGCGCCTTGACCCGCGCTTCCAGTTCCGTGAGTTCGAAGGGCTTGGCCAGGTAGTCATCCGCGCCGAGGTTCAAGCCGTGAACGCGATCTTTGACGTCGCTGCGCGCCGTGAGCATCAGCACCGGGATGTTTTTACCGCGAGCCCGCAAGCGCGCCAGCACCTCGAAACCGTCCATGCGCGGCAGCCCGACATCGAGGATCGCAACCGCGTACTCTTCGCTGCCCAACGCCAGATCGGCTGCAACGCCATCGTGCAGAACGTCCACGGTGAGTCCGCTGCCCTTGAGCGCCAGCGCGACGCTTTCAGCCAGTTGCAGATGGTCTTCGACGAGCAGGACACGCATCGACTTCTCCCGAATCAGGCGTTGTTTGGTGGCGGAGTTTACAGGCGCGCTGCCGTCTGTGAAGACCCGACCCACTTCGAACCCGGCCAGCCCCGCTCAGTGCACGTCTGGCGAAAGCTTCATGAAAGGTAGTTGAAAGGTTGATGAAAGCTTCGCTGATTAGGATTCAGTCACGACTTGTTACGCCTGCGGCCAGCGCCGCCTGCGCAACGCCTCTGAGTCGTGACGAAAAACGCCTCGACGCGTTTTCAACAATAAAAACAATATCGGAGTCATCGGTGATGCAATCACTGCAATCCTCGGCCACCGTGCCGCCTGAATCCCGTTCTGTTTTCTGTTCGCCACGCAGCCTTGCCGCGCGGTGCTTCGTCACGTCCCTGACATGGGTCTTATACGCGCAGCCAGCGTGCGAACGCGCCTGACCGATTACCTGACCTTCCAAAAACAACAACTCCTCTGGAGACAGACCATGACCCTATCGATGCGTCGTATCAGCGTTGCTGCCAGCTGCATGCTGCTTGCCACCCACTTATGGGCGGCCAGTGAGCCAAAGCGTCCTGAATGCATTGCCCCGGCCTCGCCCGGCGGCGGCTTTGACCTGACCTGCAAACTGGTGCAAAGCGCGCTGGTGAACGAGAAAATCCTGACCAAACCCATGCGCGTGACCTACATGCCCGGCGGCGTCGGCGCGGTGGCCTACAACGCGGTGGTCGCCCAGCGGCCGGCCGATGCGGGCACCCTGGTCGCGTGGTCCAGCGGTTCGTTGCTCAATCTGGCACAGGGTAAATTCGGGCGCTTCGATGAAAACGCGGTGCGCTGGCTGGCGGCCGTTGGCACCAGTTATGGCGCCATCGCGGTGAAAGCCGATTCGCCTTACAAGAACCTCGACGATCTGGTCAAAGCGCTGAAGGCCGACCCAAGCAAAGTGGTCATCGGTTCCGGCGGCACCGTGGGCAGTCAGGACTGGATGCAGACGGCGCTGATCGCCAAGGCCGCCGGCATCAACCCGCGTGACCTGCGTTATGTGGCCCTTGAAGGCGGCGGCGAAATCGCCACGGCATTGCTCGGCGGTCATATTCAAGTGGGTTCCACCGACATCTCCGACTCCATGCCACACATCCTCAGCGGCGACATGCGCCTGCTGGCTGTCTTCTCCGAGCAACGCCTGGACGAGCCGGAAATGAAGAACATCCCGACCGCCAAGGAACAGGGCTACGACATCGTCTGGCCGGTGGTGCGCGGGTTCTACCTCGGGCCGAAGGTCACTGACGAAGAATACAACTGGTGGAAAGACTCGTTCGACAAGCTGCTGGCCTCCGAGGATTTCGCCAAGCTGCGCGACCAGCGTGAACTGTTCCCCTTCGCCATGACCGGCGAGGAACTGGACAAGTACGTCAAGAAGCAAGTCGCGCAATACAAGACGCTGGCCAAGGAATTCGGCCTGATTCAGTGATTGAGCCCAATTGACTGACGACGGTCACGCCGCCTGCGCGGTGGCGTGACCCAGGAGCTTTCCCATGGTCTTGCAACGCATTTTCGCCCTGGTGCTGCTGTTGGCCTGCATAGGCCTGGCACTCATGGCCTGGCCTTATCAGGCCCCGTTTTCCTATGAGCCCGTCGGTCCGCGTGCGTTTCCGCTGCTGATGCTGGGGCTGATGGGCATTTCCCTGCTCTACATGCTGATTCGCCCGACGCCGATCAAGCATTCCGAGGACGAGCCGCCGCTGGACCGTCCGACCCTGATCAAGATCGGGATCTGCACCCTTTTGCTGCTGATCTTCGCCGGGCTGTTCGAACCATTGGGCTTCGTGCTCAGCAGCATGCTGATCGGCATTCCGATGGCGCGCCTGTATGGCGGTCGCTGGCTGCCCAGCATCGTCATCATCACTTTCATGAGCATCGCGCTGTACGTGCTGTTCGACAAAGTGATGGATGTGCCACTGCCCTTGGGCCTGCTCGACGTTCTGGAGAACTGATATGGACACTCTCGGCTATCTGGGCCAGGGCTTCGGCGTCGCGCTGACCCCATACAACCTGGTTACAGCGCTTTCCGGCACCCTGATCGGCACCATCGTCGGCCTGTTGCCGGGGCTGGGACCGATCAACGGCGTCGCCCTGTTGATCCCCATTGCCTTCGCACTGGGCCTGCCACCGGAGTCGGCGCTGATTCTGTTGGCGGCGGTTTATCTGGGCTGTGAGTATGGCGGGCGCATCAGCTCGATCCTGCTGAACATTCCAGGCGAGGCATCCACCGTCATGACCGCGCTCGATGGCTACCCGATGGCGCGCCAAGGGCTGGCGGGTGTGGCGCTGTCGTTGTCGGCGTGGAGTTCGTTCATCGGCGCACTGATCGCCACCTGCGGCATGGTCATGTTCGCCCCGTTATTGGCGAAATGGGCGATTGCCTTCGGGCCGGCCGAGTATTTCGTGCTGATGGTGTTCGCCATCGTCTGCCTGGGCGGCATGGCCGGCGATCGTCCGCTCAAGACGTTCGTCGCGGCGTTGATCGGGTTGTTTCTGTCGAGTATCGGCATCGATGCCAACAGCGGCGTGTACCGGTTCACCGGCGATAACATTCACCTGGCGGACGGCATTCAGTTCGTGGTGCTGGTGCTGGGCCTGTTCTCGATCAGTGAAATCCTGCTGTTGCTGGAGAAGACCCATCGCGGTCAGGAAGCCGTCAAGGCGACGGGCCGCATGATGTTCAACTTCAAGGAAGCCAGCTCGGTGTTCGCCGTGAACATCCGCTGCGGCCTGATGGGCTTCATCATGGGCGTACTGCCAGGGGCGGGTGCCACGCTTGCCAGCGCCGTGACCTACATGACCGAGAAACGCATCGCGGGTGCCAGCGGCAAATTTGGACAGGGCGACATGCGCGGTCTGGCAGCGCCCGAAACCGCCATCGGCGCAACCGCCTGCGGTGCGCTGGTACCGATGCTGACGCTGGGCGTTCCAGGTTCAGGCACCACTGCGGTCATGATCGGCGCGCTGTCGCTGTACAACATCACCCCAGGGCCGCTGCTGTTTCAACAGCAACCGGACATCGTCTGGGGCCTGATCGCCTCGCTGTTCGTCGCCAACATCATGCTGGTGATCCTGAACATTCCAATGATCCGCATCTTTACCCGCATCCTCGCCGTGCCTAACTGGGCGCTGGTGCCGGTGATCGCGATCATCACGGGTATCGGTGTCTATGCGGTGCACGCCACCACGTTCGACCTGTTCCTGATGGTGGGCATCGGCATCTTCGGTTACATCCTGCGCAAGCTGGACTTCCCGCTGTCGCCGATTCTGCTGGGCTTCATTCTGGGTGGCCTGATGGAGCAGAACCTGCGTCGCGCGTTGTCGATTTCCAATGGCTCGATGGACATCCTGTGGTCCAGCCCGATCACCTTGGGCGTCTGGGTGGTCACCGCGTTCATGCTGGTGCTGCCGCTGATTCGTATCTGGCGTAGACGCGCCGTGCAGCGTCGCGCGCTGGCCGATGTCTGACCGGCCATTCAAGACGTGGTGGGGAACACCGCTGGTCGGCCTGCTGGGGGGATACCTCGCCAGTCAGGTCGGCTGGCCTTTGCCATGGATGGTCGGCTCGTTGCTGGCGATCATTCTGGTTCGCTGCCTGACGCCATGGCAGCTGGCTGAAATCCCCGGCGGCCGCAAATGCGGCCAATGGGTGGTCGGCATCGGGATCGGCCTGCATTTCACGCCGGTGGTCATCGAACAGGTGGTTTCTCACTTCGGCCTGATTTTCATCGGCGCGCTGGTGACCAGCGTGTCCAGCGTCGTTGGCGTGTGGCTCATGCTGCGCACCGGCGAAGACCGCGCGACTGCTTTCTTTTCCAGCATGCCCGGTGGTTCGGGCGAAATGGTCAACCTTGGCGCGCGCAATGGCGCGATCCTCAGCAACGTCGCCGCCGGCCAGAGCCTTCGGGTGCTGGCGGTGGTGCTGTGCGTTCCGGCGATCTTCAAATACCTGATGGGTAACGGCGGCCCGCCCTCACACGCGAACGTGGTGGATGGGTGGTGGCTGCTGATTCTGTTTCCACTGGGCGCATGGGTGGCCTGGCTCTGGCAACGATTGAAGCAGCCCAATCCGTGGCTGTTCGGGCCGTTGCTGGTGAGCGCGGTGATCAGCGTCAGCTTTGACCTGCACATCGGGCTGCCCAACGGCGGCAGTCAGATGGGTCAATGGCTGATCGGCAGCGGCTTGGGTTGTCATTTCAATCGAGCGTTTTTCCGCCGTGCGCCCTCGTTCATCGGGCGCACGCTGATTGGCACGGCGCTGACGATGAGCATCGCCGCACTGTGCGCCCTGGCGCTGAGCACGATGACTCATCTGGACCTGCGCTCCCTCACCCTGGGCATGATGCCCGGCGGCATTGCGGAAATGAGCCTGACCGCCGAAGTGCTGCAACTGTCAGTGCCACTGGTCACGGCGATGCAGGTGATGAGGCTTTTGTTTGTGTTATTTCTGGCGGAGCCACTGTTTCGCTACTGGGATCGCAAAGCCTGCGCCGACCCAAAACCGTAGGTGTACGGCTGTTTCCGCAATCGGCAAAGCCGGTCCTACGAAACGTTGCAGCATCTGTAGCCGGGGCATGCTGTGGATATCTGCGCCGCAGATTAGGTCCTGTACCCGACAGGCCCAGCACCTGCTTCAGACGTTTGCCGGCAGCCGCCACTCGATCGGCGAGATGCCGTTGTCGACCAGAAACTTGTTCGCCATGCCGAAATGCCCGCAGCCGAGGAAGCCTTTGTAGGCCGACAGCGGTGAAGGATGCACGGATGTCAGGATCAGGTGCTTGGTGGCATCGATGAGTTTTTTCTTGCTCTGCGCGTGAGCGCCCCACAGCAGGAACACCAGATGCGGCTGGTGGGCGCTGACCGTTTCGATGATCTTGTCAGTAAAGTGCTGCCACCCGCGCCCCGCATGGGAAGCGGCATTCGCCCGCTCGACGGTAAGGGTGGTGTTGAGCAGCAACACACCCTGCTCGGCCCAGGATTGCAGATAGCCATGATTGGGAATGTCGATGTTGAGGTCGCGCTTGAGCTCTTTGTAAATGTTGACCAGCGACGGCGGCGCGGGCACGCCTGGCTGCACAGAGAAGCACAGCCCGTGCGCCTGATTGGGGCCGTGATAAGGATCCTGACCGAGAATGACCACCTTGACGTTGTCCAGCGGGGTGGAATTCAAGGCATTGAAAATCAGCGGGCCTGGCGGGTAGATCTCCTTGCCCGCCGCATGTTCCTGGCGCAGGAACTCACGCAGCTCGCCCATGTAAGGCTTCTCGAATTCCTCGCGCAGGGCCTGCTTCCAGCTGGCCTCCAGTTTGATGCGGTCGTCATTGGTCATGATGCTATCCGGCAGGAACAAATGGGCGGACTTTAGGGGTTGTCGCCAATTATTTCCAGCGCAGCGCACGCCGCGTTTTCTACACTGGTCTGCGTCACCTGATTTGCAACTTCCCGGCGTCGACGGGACTCACAGTCCTTTATAGATGCCCGTACCACTGACAAGAGGTCACGATGAATCTGCAATTCGAAGAGCTCACCGCTACCGATGGCGCCCGTCTGGGCGTTGCCACGCTGGACGCGGAAAAATCCCTGAATGCCTTGTCCTTGCCAATGATCCTCGCCCTGCAGGATCGGCTCGACGCGTGGGAAAGCGACTCCGGAATCGTCTGCGTGCTGTTGCGCGGCAAGGGCGAGAAGGCCTTTTGCGCGGGAGGTGACGTCAGGGCGCTGATCGAGGCCGGACGCGGAAAAACCGGAACCGTCCCACCATTGGCGGCGCACTTCTTCGCGGCTGAATACCGACTGGACTACAAGCTGCACACGTATTCAAAACCGCTCATCTGTTGGGGCCACGGGTATGTCCTTGGCGGAGGAATGGGCTTGCTGCAAGGGGCCAGCATCCGCGTCGTCACGCCAAGCAGCCGGCTGGCAATGCCGGAAGTCAGCATTGGCCTGTATCCCGATGTAGGCGCCAGCTGGTTCCTGTCGCGATTGCCCGGCAAGCTCGGGCTGTTTCTGGGCCTGACCGGCGCCCACATCAATGGTCGCGACGCGCTGGATCTGGACCTCGCCGATCGGTTTCTGCTGGACGACCAGCAAGAGGAAATGATCGACCGGCTGCTGCAGATCAACTGGCAGGAACAGACCGCGGTGCAACTCAACAGCCTGTTCAAGGCCTTGCAGCAAGAGGCCGTCGAGCAGTTGCCCCAGGCCCAATGGCTGCCGCGTCGAAAAGCCATCGACGAACTGCTGGATGTCGCCGATGCGCCGGCGGCCTGGAACGCGTTGAAGCTTGAACTCGGCTCGCACGACGCGCTGATCGCCAAGGCCGCGAAGACGCTGATCGAAGGATGCCCGATGACGGCACAACTGGTCTGGGAACAGATACAGCGCGCTCGACATATGTCGTTGGCCGAGGTCTTTCAACTGGAGTACGCCATGAGCCTCAACTGCTGCCGTCATCCCGAGTTCGCAGAAGGTGTACGCGCCCGGTTAATCGACAAGGATCAGACGCCGCGCTGGCACTGGCAGGACATCGCGACGATACCGCTGGCCGTGATCGATGCGCATTTCGAGAAGGCCTGGGAAGGACGCCATCCGTTGGCTGATCTGTCGGAATATTGAAGGTCGGTCAGGCAGAAGCGTGGCTTGCTGCGTGTTCGGTTGTAGAGCAGTCATCAACCTGGCGCATTGGCAGTTCCAGGCAGATTCGGTGCGAAGGATTGACTGCCGCTGCGCGCCAGATCGCGGGGCAAGCCACGCTCCTACACGTTGACTTGACAGATCAGCCCTCCCAGCCGTCGTACTCTGTATGCCAGCGGCATCAGCCAGATCGGTGTGCTGGATTGGCGGCCGTTGCATGCCAGGTCGGGACAAGCTACACGGCCGCAGGGTGAATCGGCAGGACAAAAAACGGCGCTCTCAGGAGCGCCGTTCAATTTTCTCACCAGGGTTATCTGCTTCAGCGATTTCCACCGCCTGGACCGCCGTGTCCGCCACGGCCGAATCCGCCGTCCTGACGAATGCCGCCTGACGGCCTTCCCGGAGGTCGGCCGCCACCGCCGCCACCGCCCGGATTGCCGTTCCATCCCGGACGCGGACCATTACCGCCACCGCCAGGCCTCGGACCGGGCGGCGGTGGGTGATAACCGGAGCCGCCGCCACCGTGATAGCCACCGCCACCGTGATAGCCGCCTCCTCCGCCGTTCCAGTGACCACCACCGTAACCGGGTCGACCACCGCCGTATCCAGGGCGACCGCCGCCATAACCAGGACCGTAATAGCGTGGCGGGGCGTAATACCGCGGAGGCGGCGCGTAGTAGCGCGGTGCCGAGTAATAACGCGGTGATGAGTAATAAACCGTTGATCCGTAGTAACCGGATGGCGTGTAAGGGCGATAGCCGTCGTACACATAACTGCTGCTATAGCCGCTGCCGTAGACCGGTCTTGGCAGCGTATACGTCTCTGACTCGTAATAGCCTCCGTAGCAACCTGCGAGGGACAGTGTCATCAAAACGGTGAGCAAGCTTCGTCGATACATGGCGGCCTCCCGGACCGCGATAGAGCTCGAACCAGCGGCGCTGGTCGGCGTTCTCCCAATTGCCGAGAACGTAATTTAAGACTGCCGGATCCGTTTCGAGTGCCCCAGCTCAAGTCCCAACCGCCGGACGGCGCCCCGCAACAGTGCATATTCTTCCGCTCCGCAGACCAGGGTTTTCATCACAGCTCCCACCCACCAAGGCCTGCCGCAACTTGGCACAACTCTCGCTTGGTAAACCTTGTGCAGGAGTCAACACCGGTTCGCGGCACCACAATTTGCAATAGCCGACTAGGGTTCCGGCTCGCTTGAAGCGAGTGGCTGGTCCGAGAGTTGGCGACCTCCAGTAGAGGTTACACGGCGGGATAAAAGCCCGGGAGACAGGACACCAGTGGTGTCGCCGTGCTCCTGAACGCCCCTTTTCGCTACTGGAGGTTTTCCAATGCAGAAGTCCCCTCTCTTCGGCCTGATCACCGCAGGCCTCATCGCAGCTTTCAGCCTCTCGGCCAACGCCGCCCCGAAAAAAGATTTCGACGTTTGCTGGACGATCTATGCCGGCTGGATGCCGTGGGAGTATGCGGGTACTCAAGGCATCGTCGACAAGTGGGCCAAGAAGTACAACATCAACATCAAGGTCACCCAGCTCAACGACTACGTCGAGTCAATCAACCAGTACACCGCCGGGCAGTTCGACGGCTGCACCATGACCAACATGGACGCCCTGACCATTCCTGCCGCCGGTGGCGTAGAAAGCACGGCGCTGGTCGTCAGTGACTTCTCCAACGGCAACGACGGCATCGTCATCAAGGGCGACGGCAAGAAAGTCACCGATCTGAAAGGCATGGACGTCAATCTGGTGGAGCTGTCGGTGTCCCATTACCTGCTGGCCCGCGCGCTGGACTCGGTGGACCTGACCGAGAAGGACCTCAAGGTGGTCAACACCTCCGACGCAGACATCGCGGCTGCCTTCAACACCAGTGACGTCAAAGCCGTCACCACCTGGAACCCGATGCTGTCGGAGATCAAGGCCAAGCCTGGCGTCACTGAAGTGTTCGACTCCAGCAAGATCCCTGGCGAGATCATGGACATGATGGTCGTCAACACCCAGACCCTGAAGGACAACCCGGCACTGGGCAAGGCGTTGACCGGCGCCTGGTTCGAAGTCGTCGCTCTGATGAACGCCAAATCCGCCGAGTCCAGCAAGGCGCTTGAGCACATGGCCAAGGCTTCGGGTACCGATCTGGCCGGTTTCCAGTCGCAACTGGACACCACCAAGCTGTTCGCCACGCCTAAAGAAGCCCTGGAATTCGCCACCAGCAAACAGCTGCCGAGCACCATGCGCAAAGTGGCCGACTTTTCCTTCGAACACGGCTTGTTGGGCGAAGGCGCCAAGGACTCGAGCGCGGTGGGCATGACCTTCGCCAACAGCGTGACCGAGGGCGACAAGGGCAATCTCAAGCTGCACTTCGACCCGAGTTACGTGCAGATGGCCGCTGACGGCAAGTTGTAAAACCCGCTCCGCTGAAGGTCACATTTATGCGTCTGATAAACCGCCGCCCGGATCGCGCCAGCCGTTTGATTCTGGTGATCCTGCCGTTCGCCCTGCTGCTGTTCGCCTACTTCACAGGCTCGGCAACGCGGCTGACGGAAAACCCCAACGACAAGCTGTTGCCCAGCGCCGTGCAAATGACGGATGCGATCAAACGTGTGGCGGTCATTCCCGACCAACGCACTGGCGAATACATCCTCTGGCAGGACACCGGCGCCAGCCTGCAGCGTCTGGCCATCGGGCTTGCGATCAGCGCAATCGTCGGATTGTGCCTGGGCATTGCGTCGGGCGTGCTGCCGCTGTTCGGTGCGCCGTTGTCTCCTCTGCTGACCGTGCTGTCGATGGTGCCGCCACTGGCGATTCTGCCCATCCTGTTCATCGTCTTCGGGCTGGGCGAGCTGTCGAAAGTGATGCTGATCGTGATCGGCATTACGCCCGTGCTCGCGCGTGATCTGGAGCAGCGCGCCCGGGAAATTCCGGTCGAACTGCTGATCAAGGCACAGACACTCGGCGCTTCGACATGGACGTTGATTCTGCGCGTGGTGCTGCCGCAGCTGCTGCCGCGCCTGTTGATCTCGCTGCGGCTGGTGCTGGGTTCGGCGTGGCTGTTCCTGATCGCGGCGGAAGCCATTGCGTCCACCGACGGGCTGGGCTACCGGATCTTTCTGGTGCGGCGGTATCTGGCGATGGACATGATCCTGCCTTACGTGGTCTGGATCACCTTGCTGGCCTGGCTGATGGACTGGGGCCTGAAGGCCCTCACGCGTAAAGCGTTTCCGTGGTACGAGGGGGCGCGCGCATGAGGTTCATTTCGGTCAATAACGTCTGGCAACAATACGGTGATCAAGTGGTGCTCGAAGGCCTGAACCTGAGCATTGCCGAAGGCGAATTCTGCACCCTCGTCGGCGCATCGGGCTGCGGCAAATCGACGTTCCTGCGCCTGCTGCTAGGTCAGGAGGTGCCGAGTAAAGGCAGCATTCTGCTCGACGGCCAGCCCTTGGCCCGAGAGCCGGATGCCAGCCGCGGCGTGGTGTTTCAGCGCTACTCGGTGTTTCCGCATCTTTCAGTGCTCGACAACGTCGCGCTGGGACTCGAACTGCCGCGCTCGGCGCTGCTGGGGCGACTGTTCGGAAAAGCCAAACGCGATGCGCGGGAGCAGGCTTCGGTGCTGCTGCACAAGGTTGGCCTGGGCCACGCGCTGGACAAATACCCGACGCAGCTGTCAGGCGGCATGCAACAACGTCTCGCCATCGCCCAGGCGCTGATCATGAAACCTCGCGTGCTGTTGCTCGACGAGCCCTTCGGCGCACTCGACCCAGGCATCCGCAAGGACATGCACGCGCTGCTGCTGGACTTGTGGCGCGAGACGCAACTGACCGTGTTCATGGTCACCCATGACCTGTCCGAAGGCTTCAATCTCGGCACGCGCCTGATGGTCTTCGACAAAGTCCGCCACGACCCGCACGCCCCCGGTGCCTACGGCGCCCGCATCACTTACGACATTCCCCTGAACAGTGATCGCCGCGCCGCGCGCGCGGCCATCGAATCGCTGCAAACGGCTTGAAGGATTTCGACATGACTGATTCAACCACTGTGTTTCCGGTTTTCGCCGAAGAGTTGCTGCCCGGCGGCGGCCACCTGTCTTTCGTGCTCAAACGTGGCGAGCTGCTGCGCCTGACCGATATCAATGGCAACGCCAACGTCAGCCTGACGATGTTCAACGCCCACGAGAAAACCGAGCGGCTGAACCTGCCCGACAGCCTCAAATGCCAACACACGGCGAAGCTGACCACCGGCCACTGCCTGTACTCGGACATGGGCCGCGTATTGGCGGCGATCACCGCTGACACCTGCGGCTGGAGCGACAGCATCGGCGGCGTGCTGTGCGCCGAAGAGGTGACTGAAAAATACGGCCAGGGCCGCTATCAGGAACTGCGCAACGGTTTCTTCCGCAACGGCGCCGACAACCTGCTGGTGGAAATGGGCAAATGGGGGCTGGGGCTGTCCGATCTGCTGATGACCCTGAACCTGTTCAGTCGGGTCAACGTCGATGCTCACGGCGCCCTCGCCTTCGTCCCCGGCAACGCCAAAGCGGGAGATTACATCGAGCTCTATGCCCCGATGGACACGCTGGTCGTGCTGACCGCGCTGCAACACCCGATGGACCCCAATCCCGACTATGCCCCGCAGCCCGTAAAGCTGAGCTGGATGAAAGCTGACGCCAGTGTCGCCGAGCACTGCCGCACCTCGCGCGAGGAAAACGTGCGCGGCTTCATCAATACCGACCGCCTGTTCGCCTGAGGACGCCTGCCATGAACACTGCACACACCCACACGAACGCCCCCGTTTCCATCACCCACATCCCGGCAGGCGAACCGTCGCTGACCGAGCTCAAGGCCGGGCAGACCCTGCGCCTGCTCGACCTGGAAGGCAATCAGGCGGTCGATACGCTGTTCTACAGCCTGGCCAACCCGCGCGAGCGTTATGACGTACAGCGCACGTTGCGTCGGCAGAACAACGTTTATCTGAGCAAGGGCAGCGTGCTGTATTCCAACCTCGGCAAACCGATGCTGACCATCGTCGAAGACACCTGCGGGCGCCACGACACCCTTGGCGGCGCCTGTGCGCAAGAGAGCAACACTGTGCGTTACGCGCTGGAAAAACGCCACATGCACAGCTGCCGCGACAACTACCTGCGGGCCTGTATGCACGACGGCCGCCTGGGCAAGCGCGACATCAGCCCGAACATCAACTTCTTCATGAATGTGCCGGTCACCGCGGAAGGGGGCCTGACCTTTGAAGACGGCATCTCCGGCGCGGGCAAATACGTGGAACTGCGCGCTGAAATGGACGTGATCGTGCTGATCTCCAACTGTCCGCAGCTGAACAATCCGTGCAACGGCTACAACCCGACGCCCGCTGAACTGCTGGTGTGGGATTGAGCGAGCAGCGCTCACCGATCTGACGTTTCGGCGCGAGGGACGGCCTTCGCGCAACCAGTACCACAGCGGGACGGCCCGCTACCCCAGTTCGGGATCGATGATCGTCGGTCTCCAGGGTCAATGCCATGTTCGACACACTGCTGATCGCCAACCGCGGCGCCATTGCCTGCCGCATTCTGCGCACCCTGCGCACCTTGAACGTCGAGGGCGTGGCGGTTTATTCCGAAGCCGACGCCGCCAGCCTGCATATTCTCGAAGCCGATCAGGCCCACAGCCTGGGTGAAGGCGGCGCGGCCGGGACTTACCTGGCGGTGGACAAGATTCTCGCCATCGCGCAATCCACCGGCGCCAAGGCCATTCACCCAGGCTATGGGTTTCTCTCCGAAAACGCCGCGTTCGCACAAGCGTGTGAAGACGCGGGCATCGCTTTCGTCGGTCCGACGCCTGAGCAACTGCGCGTGTTCGGGCTCAAGCACACCGCCCGCGCACTGGCCAGACAGCATGGCGTGCCGATGCTCGAAGGCACCGAACTGCTCGACAGTGTCGAGGCGGCCCTGAGCGCAGCAGCGGCCATCGGCTACCCGGTGATGCTGAAAAGTACGGCAGGCGGAGGCGGCATCGGCATGCGCGTGTGCCGCAGCGCCAGCGAGCTGAGTGAATCGTTCGAAGCGGTCAAGCGTCTGGGGCAGAACAACTTCAGCGACGCAGGCGTGTTTCTTGAGAAGTACATTCAGCGCGCTCGTCATCTGGAAGTTCAGGTATTCGGCGATGGTCAGGGGGATGTCATTGCGCTGGGCGTGCGGGATTGTTCGGTGCAGCGGCGCAACCAGAAAGTGCTCGAAGAAACCCCCGCGCCAAACCTGCCCACCGGCATGGCCGATGAGTTGTGCGCCGCAGCGATCCAACTGGCGAAAGCCGTCAGTTATCGCAGCGCGGGCACGGTCGAATTCGTCTTCGACAGCGATGATCAGCGCTTTTATTTCCTTGAAGTGAACACGCGGCTGCAGGTGGAACACGGCGTCACCGAGCAGGTCTGGGGCGTTGATCTGGTGGCGTGGATGATTCAACTGGCGGCCGGTGATCTGCCGCCATTGCCGCAGTTGGCTGCGAAACTCAAACCAGACGGTCATGCGATTCAGGCACGCCTGTACGCCGAAGATCCGGGCCGGGATTTTCAGCCAAGCCCAGGCCTGCTGACTTCCGTGCAGTTTCCGCCTGCCGATGGTCGACAGCTGCGTATCGACACGTGGGTCGAAGCCGGTTGCGAGATCCCGCCGTTCTTCGATCCGATGATCGCCAAAGTCATCAGTTGGGCGCCTGATCGGGCAGCGGCCAGCGCCGGGCTGTCGAAGGCGTTGAGCGAGTCGCGCCTGTATGGCGTCGAAACCAATCGCGACTATCTGCGCCAGATCATCGACGATGCGCCTTTCGCCAGCGGCCAGCCGTGGACGCGCTGCCTGGAAGGCCTGGTGTACCGCGCCGACACATTCGAAGTCCTCAGCGGCGGCACCCAGACCAGTGTTCAGGACTATCCGGCGCGCCTGGGTTACTGGGCAGTCGGCGTCCCGCCATCAGGGCCCATGGACAGCCGCTCGCTGCGCCTGGGCAATCGCCTGCTGGGCAACCCTGAAGGCTGCGCCGCGCTGGAAATCACCATGAGCGGGCCGATGCTGCGCTTCAATACCGACGCGGTCGTGGCGGTGACGGGTGCGGTGATCCCTGTGGCGCTGGACGGCGAAGCGCAGCCGATGAATCAATCGCTGCGGGTTCCGGCCGGTTCGACCTTGTCGCTCGGGACGATCGCCGGCGCTGGCGCGCGCAGTTACCTGTGTCTGCGCGGCGGGCTGGATGTGCCGGATTATCTGGGCAGCAAGAGCACGTTCACGCTGGGTCAGTTCGGTGGACACGGGGGACGTGCGTTGCGTGCCGGTGATGTCCTTCATCTCGCGCCGCTGGTGGACCGCAGCGCCGGTCAGCAACTGGCCGCCGAATTGATCGCCGATCTGCCGACGGTGCGGGATATCCGGGTGATCTACGGCCCGCACGGCGCGCCGGAATACTTCACCGAAGGTTACATCAAGACATTTTTCGACACCGACTGGGAGGTGCATTTCAACTCCAGCCGCACCGGCGTCCGCCTGATCGGACCGAAACCTGAATGGGTGCGCGCTGACGGCGGCGAAGCCGGTTTGCACCCCTCGAATATCCACGACAATCCTTATGCCATCGGGGCAGTGGATTTCACCGGCGACATGCCGGTGATTCTCGGCCCGGACGGCCCGAGCCTGGGCGGCTTCGTGTGCCCGGTGACCATCATCGAGGCGGACTTGTGGCAGTTGGGGCAGCTTAAGGCGGGGGATAAAGTCAGGTTCCATGCCGTAAGCATCGAGACAGCCCGCATGCTGTTTTGTAGGAGCGCGCTTGCCCGCGAAGACCATGGATCAGCCGCCAGAGATGCAATGGATGTACCGGCCTCTTCGCGAGCGAGCTCGCTCCCACAGGGTGTGGATGACGCCTCTGATATCGCGTCCGAACCTCAGTCCTGTAGGAGCGCGCTTGCCCGCGATGACCATGGATCAGCCGCCAGAGATGCAATGGATGTTCCGGCCTCTTCGCGAGCGAGCTCGCTCCCACAGGGTGTGGATGACGCCTCTGATATCGCGTCCGAACCTCAGTCCTGTAGGAGCGCGCTTGCCCGCGATGACGATGGATCAGCCGCCAGAGATGCAACGGATGTACCGGCCTCTTCGCGGGCAAGCGCGCCCCTACAGGGAGCGGCGCTGACCTCGCCGATTGTGTTGGACATTGGTGTCGACGATACGCGCCTCGTTGCTCGTCTGTCCGGCGATACGCACCTGTTGCTGGAGATTGGCGCGCCGGAGCTGGATCTGGTGCTGCGCTTTCGTGGCCACGCGCTGATGCAGGCGCTGGAAGGCAAGCGCCTTGCGGGCGTGATCGACCTGACGCCGGGCATTCGCTCCCTGCAAGTGCATTACCAGCCCGAGCAACTGCCGCTGGCCGAACTGCTCGCGGTCGTCGCAGGTGAATGGGACGGCGTCTGCGCCAGCAAGAATCTTGAGGTGCCTTCGCGCATCGTGCACCTGCCGCTGTCGTGGGACGACCCGGCCTGTCAGCTGGCCATCGAGAAGTACATGACGACCGTGCGCAAGGATGCGCCGTGGTGCCCGAGCAACCTTGAGTTCATCCGTCGCATCAACGACCTGCCGAACCTGGACGAAGTGCAGCGTACAGTGTTCGACGCCAGCTATCTGGTCATGGGGCTGGGAGATGTCTACCTCGGCGCGCCCGTCGCCACGCCGCTGGACCCGCGCCATCGGCTGGTGACCACCAAGTACAACCCGGCGCGCACCTGGACCGCCGAGAACTCGGTCGGCATCGGCGGCGCCTATATGTGCGTTTACGGGATGGAAGGTCCGGGAGGCTATCAATTCGTTGGCCGCACACTGCAGATGTGGAACCGCTACCGCGCCGTCGAAGCGTTCGATGGCAAGCCCTGGCTGCTGCGTTTCTTCGACCAGATCCGCTTTTATCCGGTGAGCGCCGACGAGCTGCTGAAAATCCGTCGCGACTTCCCGCTCGGGCGTTACCCGCTGCAGATCGAGCACAGCACGCTCAATCTGGCGGACTATCAGGCGTTCCTGGGTGACGAGGCCGACAGCATCGCGGCGTTTCGCGCTCAGCAGCAAGGCGCTTTCAACGCCGAGCGCGAACGCTGGATTGCCAACGGTCAGGCGACTTTCGAGAGCGAGGAAGCGGTGCCCGAGTCCAGCGAAGAAGCGCAATTGCAGGCCGGGCTGATGAGCGTGGACAGCCATATCGCAGGCAATCTCTGGCAGGTGCAGGTCAACGTCGGCCAACGCGTCGAAGCGGGGGAAACACTGGTGGTGCTGGAGTCGATGAAGATGGAGATTCCAGTGCTGGCGCCCGTTGCCGGCATCGTCAGCGAAATCCGTGTGCAACCCGGCTCCGCCGTGCGCTCGGGTCAACGGGTCGTGGTACTGGAGGCGTCGACCTGACCGCCACGCCCGCGGGCTTGCTCGAGCGCAGGCACAAAAACCCGTCGCAGGCGCCATAAATAGTTAGCGCCTTTTGACAGACTTACCGCGCCATAGTGAGGGTCTTTTCACGTGGCGCAGTATTCATGAACGACAGCATCCACCCATCGGCCGATCACGGCCTGAACCTCAACATCAACGACGCCCTGCCAGACCCCGCTTTCTCGGGCATCCCGCCCTTCGAAGAACTGACTCGTCCTGAAACCGCGGCGCCCGCCCAACCGCCAGCCGATGCGCCGCGCACGCTGGATCACAGGCGTCTGGCGCAGCTGTCCGCCAGCCCTGTCGCCAGGCTGCTGGTCGGCTCGGCCACGGTTTTGCGCGCCTGGCAACTGGACCTCGAACTGCCCCCTTCGATCCACGACCATCTGGACCGCTGTCTGCAGGCCGGGCTGCGAGATGAGTATGGCCTGACGCTCGATCTCGACGCGATCCACATCGGTTTCAGCACCGACCACGCGCCTGAAGTGCACAGCAACGGTGAGGAGCGTTTCGAGCGACGACTGTCCCTGCGGCAACTGGGCCGCGCTGTTCTGGACCCTGCCGCCTTCCTCGCGCTCAAGCGCTGTGCCGAGCCCGATCGCGCACTGCGGGACGAGCTTCCCGGCTTCACCATCAACGCGTTCTTCAAACGGCTCATCAGCGCTCGCTGGACGCTGGAGTACGAGCAGACCCTGGGCCAGTTTTGGGCGCGCCATCGCGACACCTGGCAAACCCTCGCCAAACTGTCGTTTCTCGACGGTTTGTGCCGACTGCGAGCACGCAAACGCATCGACAAGGAAGGCTACGCCCTCGCGCTCGATGCGTTGGGGCTGGACGCGTTTCCGCGCACAGTGGCGCAGCTGCGTCAGGGCAGCCGACGCCGCGGCTCCTCGGTCTGCGGCATCGCGCTGAACGGCAGAATCATTCCTGGCGTGTTTCACCTGAAAGCCAGGCACACCGGCCACTGCTACGTTCATGTGCTCGGCCAGCATCCGCACTGCCGCGAATACATCAGCGACGACGCGCCGTGGCGTGCGCAGAGGGTTCTGGATGCGCTCAACGCGTCCGAGTGGCATCGGCTGCATCTGCAGCCCGGCGATGTCGAACAAGGGCTCACGCTGACAGAACCGGTGGACGACGTGTTCACCTTGCTGCAGCGCGCGCAGGAGGCGTTCTGCACAGCGAGACTCGAGTTGGGCGACGCCTACGAACTTCTGGAAAACGACGCCACCGACGAGGATGACTGTGTGGTGATGCCGATCCTGCCGGCGCTGACGCTGATCGGCACCCTGAACCATTGGCACGACCCCGCGCAGATGCCGCAGCGTGTGCCGACGCCGTTGAAACTGGCCAACCGAATCATGAGCAAATGGCTCAAGCATCAACATGGCCTGGATATGGACCCACGGCAGGTGTTCATCCGGTATTTGCGCGGTACGTCGACGACGCCGTGGGGGCGCCCGTCCATTGCGGCCGGCAATGTCGTGTTCACCCCTGATGAAACGCCAGTCGCGCTGGATCAGGCACTGGTGGACAACCTGCGCGTGCGCGCTCCGCAAGGCTATGACGACCACGGCGGGCGCTGGGTCGTGTACGCGGACCCGAGCGCCGCGGGCCACTGGACAGGCCAGAACGAACTGCCCATCCGCGCAAACGACGTCGACGCCTACCTCGCAAGCGTCGATCTGCTGTCCTTGATGCAGCGCCGGCTCGAGCGCTTCTGGCGCAGTCAGCGCGACGCGATAGAACGCTCCTTGTGTTCAACCCTGATTGGCCAGGCGCTCGTGAGCCTGAAAAGCGGCAATCTCTCGATTGACGATTTCAACTCGCTGGCGGCGGCGATGGAAGCCGCCGAATCGCAGACGCCGCACGCCTCGCTGCAGTGGAGCACGCTGGGGTTTTATGTCAGCACCGGACTGCCCGCCGAGAGTGACTGCCCTTTTTGTGTGGGCCTGTTGCTGCTGCGCCACAAGGATCGAGCGGGCGGCCTGCTGTATCAGGCCGGCCAGCAACAACCGTTCATGGCGTTTCGCGACCCGCGACAACTGACCGATCACCTCGCGCGTGCGGCCGGTGACGAGCAGTGGCGCCGGACGCTGCTCAACCACATGCCAGCCCGTTATCACGTCAGGCTGACGTACATCCTCGAGCTGTGGGCCGGCATCAGGCAGCCGCCGCAGCAGGTTTCCATTCTGCGTCCGTGGCTTGAACCGCTCTACCGCCCGCACGCTCACAAAGCCCGACAACACACGCTGTGCGAGATGCCGGTGGACGGGTCGCCGGCAGCCTTCATCTGCCAAGGCCTGCAACGCAACAGCCAGTACGACGCAGAGGACAGCATTGTGACCGACCGGGAGGTGTCGCTGCGCAACTGGACCCGACTGGCTGAGCGATTGCAGTTGCTGCTGGCACCGCTGGCGTTGCTCATTCCCGCGGCGTCCATTGCGTCGCTGACCGCAGGCGCCGCCACACTCGCACTTCATGTCCAGGCCGCTCATCTGCCGGGGGATCGCGAGGCGGAGCGTCGGCAGGTTTTGTTCGCCATTCTCTCATTGGGGTTACTGCAGATGGGACCGGCCACGCCCCGACTGCTGCGGGCGTTCAGAGCTATCAGCGTGTCGAACCCGCTGCCGGGGCGAGCGGTGCCGGTTGCTCCGGCGCGCGGTTACAGCGGCTGGCTTGAGCGCATCACTGCATCGCGCAAGACCACGCTCAAGCCCTTCTTCAACGATCTTGGCCCGCTCAAGACCTGGAGCGTGGCCGGAAACGCGACGTTCGGGACAGAACCGGTGCGAGCCTGGAAACTGGGCCGGCGGTTTCTGCTCTGGACGTCCGAACACCGACAGGCGCGCACGCTGGTGGTGAGCAGCCACGGCTATTATCTGCCCTGGACGCGCACAAGCGCCGTTCCCAACGGCACCGAGTTGCGGACCTACGCGCCCCATGGTCACTCGCTGGTCGACCCGTCGCTGCATCGAGTGGTCAGTCAAAAGGTTGCGCCTTATTCGCTGCTCAATGACACGCACACGCTTCCGGGACCGCGTACCGGCGAGTTGCCCGGCGCCCCCGGTGCCGACATTCTCATGGCCGGCACGCCCCTGGCAGGGCGCATCAAAAACTACACGCTGGCCAAATTCCAGAGTGAGCGCTACGAGAGCTACCGGCAAATCAGCCATATTGTGCGCAACTCTCATCAGCCCTCGCCCGGCAGCGACCTGCCTGCCGTTGCGATGGACGTGATGACCGTGCGCAACCGGTTCGGCATGCCCAACCCGAGCCTTGAGGACCTGTTCGCCGAATTGCATCGCCATGGCATTCATTACGACAGAATCCTGCTGCTGCATTGCCGTTGTTCTGCGCTCAGCTCGCTGCTGGGCCGGGCGCCGGAGTTTGTTGCGCCGCAGGGTTCGTCGCCGATAACGCCCTGATCCGGTCCGTCGCAAACTGAAAACGCCCATGGCGCAAAACAGTGGCCGCAAGCTAGCATGTCCGGCTTAACGGATTAATCACTCAAGCGGATCGGTCATGCCCCTTCGTTCCACGCTCCATTCACAACGCTCCCTGCTGTTGACGTTGGTGATCCTTTTGGGGAGCGGCTTTCTGGCAACGTCCTTGCTGAGTTACTTCGCCTCCCGGGACGCCATACGCGACAGCATCGTCAACACCGAATTGCCGCTGACCTCCGACACGGTCTACTCGGAGATCCAGAAAGACCTGGTCAGGCCAGTCCTGCTGTCGTCGATGATGGCCCGCGATACGTTCGTGCGGGACTGGGTGGTGGCGGGTGAAAATGATCCGCAGCAGATGACCCGTTATCTCAAGGAGGTCATGGATCATTACGGCGCGTACACCGCTTTCTTCGTCTCCAACCAGAGCCTGACCTACTACCAGGCCAAGGGCGTCCTGAAAAAAATCCGCGCCGATGAACCCAGGGACGTCTGGTATTACCGCGTGCGCGACATGCGGGACCCGTATGAGATCAACGTCGATCCGGACATGGCCAACAAGGACAACCTGACCTTTTTCATCAACTACAAGGTCTTCGATTACAACGACAACTTCATTGGTGCCACCGGCGTGGGCCTGACGGTGGACGCCGTGATCAAGCTGATCGATCGCTATCAGCAGCGCTATCAACGCAGTGTCTACTTCGTCGACACGTTTGGTCGGCTGGTCCTGACAGGCGCCGAAGGCGGCCCCAATGGCGCGAAGATCGGTCAGGTGCTGCGCGATCTGCCGGATCTCAAGGAGTTGCAACGGCAGATGCCGAAGCCTCACAGCGGCAGCTATCAATATGACGCCACTGATGACGGGCACTTTCTCAACGTGCGCTACATCCCTGAGTTGAACTGGTACCTGTTCGTCGACAAGCGCGAAAACGGCGCGCTGAACGAGATTCGCCGCTCCCTGTTTCTGAACCTGCTGATCTGCCTTGTCGTCATGATCGTGGTGCTGATTCTGCTCAACCGGGTCGTGCGCCGATTCCAGTTGCGCATCGAAACCCAGGCGATGACCGACAGCCTCACCGGTCTGCCTAACCGCCGTGGCTTCGACCGGATCGCCATGAATGCCATTGCCGAGACGCGTCGCGAGCACAAAGCATTGTCCGCGATGCTGCTGGACCTGGATCACTTCAAATGGCTCAACGACACCCACGGCCACCTGGCCGGCGATGAAGTGCTGAGCGGGTTTGCCGAAGACATCCGACGTTGCCTGCGCGACACCGACATCATTTGCCGCTGGGGTGGAGAAGAGTTCATCATTCTGCTCAAGGACACCAACATCAGCGGTGCCCGACGCGTCGCTGAGAAGATTCGCTTGCTGGCCGAGCAACATACTTATGTGTTCACAGGCTCCGCCCTACAAGTAACGGTAAGCCTGGGCCTGACCGAACTGCATCCCGACGACACCCTGCAAAGCCTGATCGCACGCGCTGACCAGGCGCTCTACAGCGCTAAACAAAGCGGCCGCAATCGGGTATGCACTGAAGCAGCGGAACCGGCATGACCCTGATATCCCCCGCCGCAGACAGATGCCCGGTCTGCGGCCAGAGCAATCGCTGCACGCTGGCCGATCCACGCACGGTGGATCGCGCCTGCTGGTGTTTCAGCGAAACCATCGACCCCGCCGTTCTCGCCGCCTTGCCTGACGAGGTGCGCGACAAGGCGTGCCTGTGTCCACGATGCGCCGGGCTGGCTGATAAACACCTGCCGGCCCTATGACGCTCGCCTGCCGAACATAGCCATGCGCCTCGATCGCTTTCTCAGCAACCTCCCCCGCTTCAGTCGCAAAGACGTGCGCCTCGCGCTGCTCGCTGGCCGTGTGCAGGTCGATGGCTGCACCGTCCGGGATCCACTGCACGAGGTGCGTGAGTTCAGCCGTGTCATGCTCGACGACGAAGTGCTGCAGGCGGGCAAGCCCGCTCGTTACTTCATGCTGCACAAACCACCCGGATGCGTCAGCGCCACCACCGATCCTCAGCATCCGACCGTGCTCGATCTGCTGCACGAGCCCGACAAGCACGACCTTCACATTGCAGGGCGTCTGGACTTCAATACGTCCGGGCTGATGCTGATCACCAACGACGGCCAATGGTCGCGACGCCTGACCCAGCCCACCACCAAACTCCCGAAGGTCTACTACGTCGAGACCGAGCAAGCGATGGGCGATCATTATCTCGAAAAGTTTGCCGCAGGGTTTTATTTCGCTTTCGAAAACCTGACCACGCAGCCGGCGCTGCTCACGATCCTCGACAGTCACTGCGCCAGGCTCAGCATCGTCGAGGGCCGCTACCATCAGGTAAAACGGATGTTCGGCTATTACGACAACAAGGTCGTGCGCCTGCACCGTGAAAGCATGGGGCCGCTGGTCCTCGACCCATCGCTGGCGCCCGGTCAGTACCGGCCTTTGACGGCTGAAGAGATTCAGCTGATCTGAAGGCTTGCGACCGCCCGGCAGATCGTGTCGGACAATTCACCAACGGCACTTGCGGGTTACCCGATCGCCTGCTTGAATCCAGACGTCGGTCCACAAGTGACCGGCGAGTCACCTGTGCATCCAAAAAAACGATTTCGCCGCTGCAGATGCCTCCCATGGCACTGCGCCCGGCAACCCGCCCGCCAATAACAATACCTGTCGGACAGACCGTTCCGGACCGACATGGGGCCCCTTCAAGGCAAATGCCTACCTGTCACGAAACTCGTGCAACGTGGTTGCGCGCACACCTGTTTTTACGTCAGGAGACATGGATATGAGGCCAGAAATCGCTGTGCTTGATATACAGGGCCAGTTTCGGGTTTACACGGAGTTCTATCGCGCAGATGCCGCAGAAAAGACCATCGTCATGGTCAACGGCTCACTGGCCACTACTGCATCTTTCGCCCAGACCGTCCGCAACCTGTATCCGCAATTCAACGTGGTCCTCTACGATCAGCCCTACGCGGGCAAATCCAAGCCCCACAATCTTCATGAAAAACCGCTCACCAAGGAGACAGAAGGCCAGATCCTGCTGGAGCTGATCGACCACTTCAACGCCGAGCACATCATGTCGTTTTCATGGGGTGGCGCAGCCGCGCTGGTCGCGCTCGCGCATCGGCCCAAACGCATCGAAAAGGCCGTGATCAGTTCGTTTTCGCCTGTGATCAACGACCCAATGCGCGACTACCTCGAACGCGGTCAGCAACACTTGGGCGCATTCGACCGCTACGAGGTTGGCACGCTGATCAACAGCACCATCGGCAAGCACTTGCCATCGCTGTTCAAGCGCTTCAACTACAAGCACGTCAGCTCGCTGGATCTGCATGAATATGCGCAGATGCACCATCACATCAACCATGTGCTGGACACCAACACTCAGCATCAACTGAAAGCGGCCAAGCGCATCAACGTTCCCGTGCTGTTCATGAACGGCGAATGGGATGAGTACACCGCAGCGCTGGACGCCCGGCTGTTTACCCACCACATTCGCGATTGCCATTTCACCACGATCCACGGCGCCGGCCATTTCCTGGACATGGAACACAAGGCGGCATGCCTGCAATCGCAAAACGCCCTGATGGACTTTCTCGCACCGACACCCGAGCCCGGCAGAACTCGCTATCGACAGGTACAGACGCACCATGCATTTGCAATCTGACCGTGCAGGTCTCAAGGAACGGATTCATTCGTCAACGCCCGTCATTCGCGGCGACGAATGAATCCTGTCCCTTCGCGCAACAACGCGGATTTCCCCGCCGACGATTTAACGCTTCAATTCACCGCCCGCATCTGGTACAAAGTCAGCCGCTGAAAGCGTCATAGCGTTCTTACAGCTGATACGAGGGTTCTGACAGACCTGTCCGTTCAGTGAGTAAACAGACGAAAAAAGCGGGTATAGTTTAGTGGCAAAACGAAAGCTTCCCAAGCTTTAGTTGAGGGTTCGATTCCCTCTACCCGCTCCACCTTTCCTCCTCGTTTCAATCCTCTGGCTCTTCCCTTCATCAGCATTCATGGCTGACCCCGACGCCGATTTTACTTCTCCATTCTCGAAGTCCTCTTGCAGTCAGTTACACACCGCAGTCACGCAATTTCAACGCTGATCAGAATTTCCTGACTGCTGACTTTGCATCATGAAAATAAAATCATCAGCGCATCTTGGGAAACCGATATGCAGTTTCCCAAAGTGCGCGCAGGCATCCTCCAAAATGGTTATCCGGCCACTGTCATTCGCCGCCCTTCATTCGTCGGGCGATGAGATAGATCGCCAACCCTGCCAGTGCAGTGGCAGCGCCCACATATCCCGTGCTCGTCCAGCCAAATCCCGCCGTTATCGCCATTCCACCCAACCATGGCCCCAAGGCATTGGCGAGGTTGAACGCGGCATGATTTGAAGCCGCCGCCAGACTGGGCGCTTCATGGGCGATGTCCATCAAGCGAATCTGCAAGGGTGCCGCCATAGCAATCATGGTTCCGACGAGACCGATGCCGAGCATCACTCCCCAGACCGACTGGGCCGCCCACGGGAAGAAGGTCAACACCGCAATCGACCACAGCAGGACGCATCCCACCGCGCGAAATTGCAGGCGATCGAACAGTTTGCCGCCTGCGATGTTGCCGATGATGCCGCCTAAACCGAAGGCTGCCAGGCCAAACGGGATCAACGTCGGAGACGTCCGGGTGACCTCAAGCATTGTCGGGGCCAGATAGCTGAAAACCGAAAACATGCCTGAGAAACCGATGGCGGCAATGGACAGTGCCATCCAGACCTGAGGTTTCTTGAATGCCTGCAACTCTTTACGCGGATTGCTTCGGGCTTCGTCCCGACGATCAGGGACACAGAGCCATATCAACGCAATGGTGATGACTGCAATGACGCCCACGAGCGCAAACGCAGAGCGCCAGCCGAAGAATTGACCCAGAGTCGTCGCCAGAGGGTTTCCAAGCAGCATCGCCAACGTGAGCCCCATCATCACTCTCGCGACTGCACCGGCACGCTTGTTGGCTGGCACCATGCTCGAAGCGACGACTGCAGCGATGCCAAAGTAGGCGCCGTGGGGCAACCCGCTGATGAATCGAAATGCCACCAGACTTCCGAAGGTGGCGGTAAACGCCGTCGCTACGTTGCCCGCTGCATACAGCACCATCAATAAAATCAGCAAATGCTTGCGCAACATCTTCGCGCCGAGGATGGCCAGCAAGGGTGCCCCGACCATCACCCCTAACGCATACGCACTGATCGCATGCCCAACCTGCGGCTCGCTTAAATGAAGATTATTGGCGATGTCCGGCATCAGGCCCATGATCGCGAATTCGCCGGTGCCGATGGCGAAACTGCCCACCGCCATCGCCGCTTCCATCTTGGCTGCGCTGCGGGCAGACAACACTGGGCCAGGTGTTTGCTGGATAGACATTAGAAGTGCTCTTTAAAAGGAAAATCAGGAAAAGCGTCATTCACGTCGATGACGCGAGAACACCTTGAAACGCTCTCGACGCACTGGAGCGATAAACCCATATTCGATGCTTGCGCATCGACGGCAGTCCGCGCAGTACGGATCAGCAAAAACAAGGTGTTTGAAACATGACCGACCCAAGCGGCCGGTGAAGAGGTCGTCATAAAACCACGCAACTTAAGGACGGAAGTGTCCTATGGTTGCGTTGGTTGACGTTAACGCTTACGCAAAGCGCGGGTGAGCGCAATGTCTGTGACGAAATGTATCAAACCCGCATCCGCCACTTCAAGCGACGGGACCGTTGCCCAGACGCATCGCGTCTATTCGGATGATCGGGTCAGCAGTATATAAAAGCACCTGTGTAACTCACCGAGCGCCAGGAAATACCAGAATTCCAGAAAGTACATGAGGTAGGACAGCCACGCGCCCCACCCTGATTCGGGCAAACTGCGGTGCAAGCAGATAATCACTACGGCACCCACTGACCAGACGACAAACGCCAAGCCCCACGCCCGTCGGCGACATTCGCTCTGTTCTATTTTTATCATGCTCGCAACATCTGGCTCGATTACTCATTCGGCCTCACGGCACGAGAAACGTTCGCTCGGGCGCAACGCGACATTGCTGAAATCACCTATAAAAAAACCCGGAACAGGTCCGGGTTTTTAGCGTGCATCGAGTCGTTATGCGGCAAGGTCCGACATCAGCGACTTTTTATACTGGGCCTTCATGGCTTCCATCTGTGCGCCGAGTTCTTCGAGCTTGGCTTTGCCCAGCAGTTTTTTCGCCTGCGGGAACATCTCGGATTCTTCTTCCTCGATGTGATGCTCCAGCAACTCCTTGACCACTTTGACCCGGCCTGAAAATTCTGGCGTCGAGGGGTCGGTCTGCTTGAGGTCTGGCAGTACGAGGGAATCGACGGTGCGGTGCTCTTCCTTGGCTTCGTAGTACATGATGTCCTGCTCTTTGGCGCCGGCCTCTTTGAAGGCTGGGTAAAGAAGCTCTTCTTCCAGCTTGGTATGAATGGTGATTTCCATCTCAAGCTTGTTGAGCAAATCAGTGCGTTTTTTCACACCACGTTCGGTGGATTCGCTCAGCTGCGACAGGATGCTCTTCACGCGTTCATGGTCGGCGGTGAGAAGGTCGATAGCGTTCATGATTATTTCCTCTGGCTTCACGAATGGTGGACCGATCTGACGTCGATCCTGCATGTACCCTTAGTGGGTTGCATCGACCGTGCCGCCAAGCGCCAATAGAATATGTTCAGCCATTACAATGAGTTAAGTCGAGCGTGAGAGGCAGGTAGTCGTGCACCTTGCATGAATCTGCGCAAACGGGTGTTGCAGATGAAGGGACCACGCAAGGTCAGCGCGGGAATGACAGGCACAAGACGATGACCCGCGAAAAACTGTCCATACAAAAAGCCCCGGTTTCCCGGGGCTCTGGTCGATCAGTGCTTGGCTCGTGGCTTTTCAGCTTCATCCGAGGCATCCGCCGTGCGATACGCCGTTCGCTCCTGATAAGCAGGCAACGATGCCGCGAAGGCCATCGCCTCTTCACGGGTGCTGAACGAACCTAATCGATCATGATGGGTGCAGACCCGCCATGGGCCGTTGTTGACGTTGATGACGTCGTAACCGTTGAAGTGCGTTTTACTGAGCATCGCATTGTGCATGGTGACCTCCCTCTCGTTTTGAGAGTGTTATTGGAAGCAAAACCTTACGCCGGACCACTGTTCTGCAGACGACCGCCAGACAAATGGCATTCAAGGCTTGAGGGGAATTTCCTCGTCTCTCTCCGACAGACTCTTACCGTCGTCCGGGTGTTTCCAGGTCTGCGGTGGGGGGATTTCCGACGGTTGTTCATCGGCGTGCTCTACCCGCTCGAACTCTTGCGCCTGCTGGCGGGTCGCATCCTTGCGCGGGCTTTCCATCGGGCTTGGGTGCGGCCCGGGACTTTGCGCCGCTGTGCTATTCACTGGATCGGTTTTCATGTTCACCTCGCAGCGAACCGGATTCGGGGTTCAAAGCTTAGAAGCACGTCCGATGTGCGGGTTCGAAATATCTGCCAGGCGGCAACCCGTTCCCGCAGCGTTGACAACGCGGACCTGGGTTTCTATAAGTCCACTCCGTTCTGGCGTCCGGTCAGTACTGCTCACCTGAAAGCGAAGCGAGAAGATGGAATTCACGGATTTTGATGCCGAACTGGCCGACTGGAACACGCTGCAGACCACGCATCCCTGCTCGGGGCTGTTGATGGGCAATGGCGCCAGTCTGGCCGTGTGGAAAAACTTTGCCTACGATTCGCTCTTCGAACTGGCACAGACCACGCGCAACAAGCCGCTGAGCCCGACCGAACTGGCGTTGTTCAAATCCATGGAGACCGAAAATTTCGAGCCCGTCCTGAGCGGCTTGAAGATCGCCATGCGGGTGAACGCGGCGCTGACGATCAGTTCGTCTTCTCCGCGCAATCGCTATTTCGCCATCAAAGAAGCGCTGATTCACGGCATTCGTTCGGCGCACATCCCGTGGCGGCTGATGGAAACCAGCACGATTGCCCACCTCAGCACGGCACTGAGCCAATACGCAACCGTCTACTCGACCAACTATGACCTGCTCGCCTATTGGGCGGTGATGCACGGGGCGCAGCCATTCGACGACCTGTTCGAAGAAGACGCGGTCTTCAATCTTCATCGCACCCACAGCCACGCCACGCGCATCCTCTATCTGCACGGCGGCATGCACCTGGTGAAGAACTTCGACGGCACGGCGCGCAAATTGATGTCTTCGGAGAGCACGCTGCTCGGCAGCTTTGCGGTGAACGCCCTGGACGACGTGCCACTGTTCGTCTGCGAGGGACGCAGCGACGACAAGATGAAGATCATCCGCAGCTCCGATTACCTGTCGTTCTGTCACGCGCAACTGGCGCAACATGACGGCGCGCTGTGCATCTTCGGTCACTCATTGGGCAAGCAGGATCGACACATTCTGCAGGCCATCCTGCAAGCCCGGCCGAAGACCGTCGCGATTTCCGTGCTGCCACGCAGCGAAGCGTTCATTCAGCACCAGAAGCGCCATTACAGCGCACTGTTCGAGGGCCAGAACATCGAGCTGCAGTTTTTCAATGCGAAGACCCATCCGCTCGGCCAGCCGCATTTGAGTGTGTCCACAGGACGGCTGAAAGAAACGCTGGAACACAAGAAGGCGTGAATCCGCGGGACGTGCAAAACAGCCCAGCCAGGGGCGGATCAGAAAGAGCCGCCCGAAGACGGCTCTATTGAGGGTGAAGCCGGGTGCTTCCGAACTTCCCAGCCCTGACGCTTATTCGTTACCGTCCGACAGCGCGCCCACCACAACGGCCTCGCCTGGTGATTTTTTATTGACGCTCTGTGCAACCGATTCGGTTGACAGGCGCACGCTGCTCAGCGCCGCCAGGCGGTCGCTGCTGGTCGATCTGACAACGCTGGATGACCATTGAGCCGCCACGGTCGCCATCCATGCGAACAGGAACACCACGACACCTTGCAACGCCCACTTTCCGATGACCGACACGATTGTTCTCCTTGCTGAATTCGATGGCCCCCATTTGACCTTCAAACGGTTGCAGCAAGATTGCATTCAAGTTCTGCACCAAGATCCGGGCTGGAAATGCGCGCGGCTGAAAAATCCTCGATTACGGCGTTTCCCTCACTGACGGCAAGTGTACGGATGATTCTGTCGCCAGCTGTTAAGGGGCTTTCGCGACGATCTGTGGCTGAATGAATGCCTCTTTCATCCCTGCTCTTACTCATAAAAAGAAAGGCACGCTTACCATGTCCTCTCGTGAAAACACTGGAATGATCCTCGGCCTGATCGGCGTTGTGATCTTCAGCCTGACCCTGCCCATGACACGCATCGTCGTTCAGGAAATTCACCCGCTGCTCAACGGTCTGGGCCGCGCGCTGTTCGCCGCGATCCCGGCGGCAGCGCTGCTGCTGTGGCGCCGGGAAAAATGGCCGACGCGTGCGCAAGTGAAGGCGCTGATGGTCGTGGCGCTGGGCGTGATCATCGGGTTTCCGGTGTTGTCCGCCTGGGCAATGAAAACCCTTCCGGCGTCGCACGGCGCGCTGGTCAATGGTCTGCAGCCCTTGCTCGTCGCGATCTACGCGGCCTGGCTGTCCCATGAACGTCCGTCGAAAGCCTTCTGGACGTGCGCGGCGATGGGCAGCGTGCTGGTGCTCGGTTACTCGTTGATCAGCGGCGCGGGCAATCTTCAGGCGGGCGATCTGTTGATGGTCGGCGCCGTGGCGATCGGGGGCCTGGGCTACGCCGAGGGCGGGCGACTGGCCAAGCAGATGGGTGGCTGGCAGGTGATCTGCTGGGCGCTGGTGATCTCGATTCCGGTGCTGATCATTCCGGTCGGCTATCTTGCCGCACAGCATGAAGGACCGATCTCGGCAGGCACCTGGTGGGCGTTCGGCTACGTGTCGCTGTTCTCGCAGTTTATCGGCTTTTTTGCCTGGTACGCTGGCCTTGCCATGGGCGGCATTGCGCGCGTGAGTCAGATCCAGCTGATCCAGTTGTTCTTCACGATGGCGTTCTCGGCGCTGTTCTTTGGCGAGCACATTGACCCGATCACCTGGATCTTCGCAGCGGGCGTCGTGGTCACCCTGGCCATCGGGCGCAAGACCGCCGTCATCGCGCCCAAACCAGTGACCTCGGCGAGGATCTAGCCGAGCAGGCCGTCCGCCTGGAGCAAGCTCTCCAGGCATTGTTCCTGAATGCCGTAGAAGGTTTTCAGCTCCTGAATCTTCGCCAGCAGCTGCGCGGGATCGGCCGGAGTCGCGCGCTTCACCGCCAGAATCATCTTGTTCTTGTTGGTGTGTTCCAGCGAGATGAACTCGAACACTTTGGTCTCGTAACCGCACGCTTCCAGCAACAGCGCACGCAACGCATCGGTGACCATCTCGGCTTGCTGGCCCATGTGCAGGCCGTATTGCAGCATCGGCTTGAGCAGCGTCGGGCTCTGGATCTGCAAGCGGATCTGCTTGTGGCAGCAAGGCGAGCACATGATGATCGAGGCGCCGGAGCGAATGCCTGTGTGAATCGCATAATCGGTGGCGATGTCGCAGGCGTGAAGCGCGATCATCACGTCCAGCTCGCTCGGCGCCACAGTGCGCACGTCGCCACATTTGAACACCAGCCCCGGATGATCCAGCCGCGCCGCCGCGTCGTTGCACAGCGTAACCATGTCCTCGCGCAATTCCACGCCAGTCACGTTGCCTTGCGCCTGCAGCGTGTTGCTCAGGTAATCATGGATGGCGAACGTCAGGTAGCCCTTGCCCGAACCGAAATCGGCGACCGTCACCGGTTGGTCGAGCCGAATGGGCGACATTGCCAGCGCGTGGGAAAACACCTCGATGAACTTGTTGATCTGCTTCCACTTGCGCGACATCGCGGGAATCAGCTCGTGCTGCTTGTTGGTGACACCAAGACCCACCAGAAACGGCCGGCTGAGCTCCAGATAACGCTTCTTCTCGCGATCGTGTTCTGCCGCAGGCGCCTGGCGCTGTTGTCCGGACTTGTTGCGGAACAGCGTGCTCTTGCCCTTCTTGCTGAACTCCAGCTGCACTTCATCGGTGAGCGAAAGCAAGTGCGCATTCTTGAACGCATCGGGAATCAACGTGGCGATCAGCGCCTGGGCATCGGTCAGCGGATGGTTCTTGGTGATGTCCCGGGTTTTGTAGCGGTAGACGAATGACAGGCAAGCTTGATCCTTTACCGTCACCGGTTTGATGATGACCCGCTGCAGGTCCACTTCATTCCCGACGTACTTGGCCAGTACCAGCTTGATCAGCGAGTTTTGCGTCAGGCAGGTCTCCAGCAGGCTGAGGAACTGAGCGCGGTGATCGGGCGCTGAAGCGGCGGCGGGAGCTGTTGCGGACATCGGATGAAGCCTCGGGAGCGAAAATGCGAGGGCGCTATTTTAGGCGTGTCCGACGATTGTGGTGGATTTAATTGCCGACCGGTCCATAACCGGACCGTCGATCAGCCGGCACGTCCAGGCAAGTACCTGCGCGCCTGCTCGACCGTCAGTCGAGCACCACCAGGCGATTGGGCAATTCATTGCGCGCATCAGTGACCGGCACACCTTCGCTCAGCACCGCGCCACAGGAGCGGATGCAACCCAGAAACCCTTGCAGAATCTGCCCTTCCCTGACCTGCCCGGTGAAGGTGTCGACCATCGAGCGCCAGATCTGATCGTCCACCCGCCGGGCGATGCCATCGTCGACGATGATCTCGACATAGCGCTCCGCTTCGCTGACGAATATCAGCACGCCGGTGCCGTTGACCGTCGCGTGCAGGTTCTGCTCGAGAAACTGACGCCGGGCCAGACTTCCCGCTCGCCAGTGCCGCACGGCGGTGGGCACCAGCCGCGTGGTGATGGCCGGCAGGCGGCAGAAGAACGCGACCGCGATGAAGGTGGCCACTTGCGTCACCAGCAGTTCGTTGGCATTGAGCCAGCCGGGATAGAAATTGATCAGACCGGGCAACAGCATTCCGATGAATCCGGCCCAGATCAGCGGCACATAGGTGTAATCGTCGGCGCTGGCCGCCAGCACGGTCACAAGCTCCGCGTCGGTGACGCGTTCGACCGCTTCGATGGCCTCGGCCACCTGTCGCTGTTCGTCTTCATTGAGTAACGCCATGCCACGCATCCTTATTGAGCTATCGACTACCAGCCACCGGAGGCACCGCCACCGCCAAAACTGCCACCGCCGCCACTCATTCCGCCCGAGCTCGATCCGCCCGAGCCCATACCGCCGGAGCCGAAGCCGCCAGAACCGCCCGAACCGATGAAGCCGATCCCGTTGCCCCAGCGCATGCTGATGTAGCCGGCAATCACGAACAACGCAAAGAGCAGCAACGTGATTCGCCAGTCCGAAACCTCTTCTTCGCCGCCCGAGGCGCCAACGGCCGGTTCGGCCAGCGGATCGCCGCCGAGGACCTGCACGATCGCTTCAGTGCCACGGGTGATCCCGCCGACAAAATCGCCTTGTCTGAAAGCCGGGGTAATGATCTGGCTGATGATCACCGACGCCTGCGCGTCGGTCAGCCGGTCCTCCAGGCCGTAGCCGACCTCGATACGCACCTTGCGCTCGTCCCGGGCGACGATCAGCAGCGCGCCATTGTCCTTGCCCTTCTGCCCGATGCCCCAGTAGCGGCCGAGCTGGTAGCCGAAATCCTCGATGGTCGAGCCCTGCAGGTTCGGCACCGTCACGACCACGACCTGCTCGGTGCTGAGCTCCTCATGCGCCCGCAGCATCTGGGACAGACGTTCCTTGCCGGGTGTGTCGAGCATGCCGGCGGTGTCCACCACCCGGCCGCTCAACGGCGGAAACGTCAGGTCAGCCTGCGCCCACTGCGCGCAGACACTCAGGCACAGCGTCAGAATCGCCAGCCACGCACGCCGCCGAACCCCGAGCATCAGAATTTCACTTGCGGCGCTTTGTCGGCGTCGGCGGCAGTGGCTTCAAAATTGGGCCGTACCGGCAGATCGCTGTACATCACCGAATGCCACAGGCGACCGGGGAAGGTGCGGATTTCGGTGTTGTATTTCTCCACCGCAGCGATGAAGTCGCGCCGGGCAACGGCAATGCGGTTTTCAGTCCCTTCAAGCTGCGATTGCAGGGCCAGGAAGTTCTGGTTGGATTTCAGGTCCGGATAACGCTCGGAAACCACCATCAGTCGGCTCAGCGCCCCGGTCAGTTGTCCCTGGGCGTCCTGGAACTGCTTGAGTCTGGCCGCGTCATTCAGGGTGTTGGCGTCCACCTGGATCGATGTCGCCTTGGCGCGCGCCTCAATGACAGCGGTCAGCGTGTCCTGCTCCTGCTTGGCGTAGCCCTTGACCGTTTCCACCAGGTTGGGAATCAGATCGGCGCGCCGCTGATACTGGTTCTGCACTTGCGCCCAGGCCGCTTTGACTTGTTCATCGTAGGTGGGAATATTGTTGATGCCGCAGCCGGCCAACAAGCTGCTGAGGAGCATCAACAATGTCAGTGACAAATTGTAACGACTGCCCCGTATGTGCCCGTAACGCTCTATTTGCATGGCCTGCGCGCTCCTTGTTGTCGCTATTAATGGTTCCGGTCAGACATGACTTTAGCCAAATCGGGTGATCCCCGGCATAATCCTGCCCCATCGCGTTGTCAGGGGTCTGGATTGCCAGACCGCAATCAGATAAAACTCGCTGCGCTACTGATGCTCATAAGAATCAGGAGTTCAGCGACTTCCCCGTCCTGACGACAATAAAAACCAAAGGTTCGACACCTGAAAAATGGCTGACCGGTATTACGCGCGAGTTGCCGGTACCGCCTTGAGAAAACCATTCATGAATAAGCTGTGTTTATTGAGTCTCGTCATCGGTCTGGCCAGCCAGTCGGCCTGGGCCGAGAACGCCGCCAGCCCTGCGGGCAACCTTTCCACACTCCAGGCCAAGAATGCGTTCGTCGCCAATCTGATGAAGCAGATGACGCTGGACGAAAAGATCGGCCAGCTGCGATTGATCAGCATCGGTCCGGAGATGCCCAAGCCGGAAATTCTCAAGGAAATCGCCGCCGGACGCATTGGCGGCACATTCAACTCCGTGGTCCTGCCTGACAACCGCGCCATGCAAGACGCCGCAGTTGCCCACAGCCGCAGCAAAATTCCGATGTTCTTCGCTTACGACGTCGTACACGGTCAGCGCACCATTTTCCCGATCAGCCTGGGTCTGGCTTCGACCTGGGACATGGACGCGGTCACCCGCGCCGGTCGCGTCTCGGCGATCGAAGCCGCTGCCGATGGCGTGGACATGACGTTCGCGCCAATGGTCGACATCACGCGCGATGCCCGCTGGGGCCGCAGCTCCGAAGGTTTCGGCGAAGACACGTATCTGGTTTCACGCCTCTCGGCGACCATGACCCGCGCCTTTCAGGGCACCAGCACTCAAGCGCCCAACAGCATCATGGCGGCGGTCAAGCATTTCGCGCTGTATGGCGCAGTCGAAGGCGGTCGCGACTACAACACCGTCGACATGAGCCCGGTGCGCATGCAGCAGGATTATCTGCCGCCCTATCGCGCCGCCATCGACGCCGGCGCGGGCGGTGTCATGGTCGCGCTCAACTCGATCAATGGCGTGCCGTCCACCTCTAACGCCTGGCTGCTGCAAGACGTGCTGCGCAAGGATTGGGGTTTCAAAGGCGTGACCGTCAGCGATCACGGCGCGATCAAGGAACTGATCGATCACGGGGTCGCCAAAGATTTCCGTGAGGCCGCCAAGCTGGCTATCAAGGCGGGCGTGGACCTGAGCATGAACGACAAGGCGTACGGCGAAGAACTGCCGGCGCTGGTGAAGAGCGGCGAAGTGTCGGTCAAGGAAGTCGACAATGCCGTGCGTGAGGTTCTGGGCGCGAAATGGGACATGGGTCTGTTTGCCAACCCTTATCTGCGCATCGGTGCTGCGGTCGATGATCCCGCCGATCGCAACGCGGAAAACCGCCTGCATCGCGAAGAAGCCCGCGACGTCGCGCGCAAGAGCATCGTGCTGTTGAAAAACGAGCGCAACACCCTGCCGCTCAAGAAGCAAGGCACCATCGCCGTCATTGGCCCGCTGGCGAAAAGCTCGCTGGACATGATGGGCAGTTGGTCGGCAGCCGGTCTGGCGCGCCAGACCGTCAGCGCTTATGACGGCCTGGCCAATGCCGTGGGCGACAAGGCAAAACTGCTTTACGCGGCCGGTTCCAACGTGACCGACAACCAGGAAGCCATCGCTTACCTGAACAACATGGACGACAAGATTCACATCGACGGCCGTCCGGAACAGGAGATGATCGAAGAAGCGGTCAAGGTCGCTCAGCAGTCGGATGTGATCGTCGCCGTCGTGGGTGAGTCGCGCAATATGTCTCACGAAGCCGCGAGCCGCGTCGACCTGGTTCTGCCGGGGCGTCAACGCGACCTGATCCGCGCGCTCAAGGCCACCGGCAAGCCGCTGGTGCTGGTGCTGATGAACGGCCGGCCGCTGGCGCTGGGCGAAGAAAACCAGTTGGCCGATGCCATGGTGGAGAGCTGGTTCCTCGGCACCGAAGGCGGCAATGCGCTGGCCGATGTCCTGCTGGGCGATTACAACCCATCGGGCAAACTGCCGATGACGTTCCCGCGCTCCGTCGGTCAGGTGCCTGCGTACTACAACCACCTGAACACCGGCCGCCCGTACCGCCCGAACGATTCGAACTACACCTCGAACTACTTCGAAGAGCCGACCAGCCCGCTGTTCCCGTTCGGCTACGGCCTGAGCTATACGCAGTTCAGCGTCTCGGACATCACGCTGTCGATCAACAAGATGACGCGCAAGGACAAACTCACCGCCACCGTACAGGTCAAGAACACCGGCAAAGTCGCCGGCGAGACCGTGGTGCAACTGTACCTGCGTGACGTCGCCGCTTCGCTCAGCCGTCCGGTCAAGGAGCTGAAGAACTTCCAGAAGATCATGCTCAAGCCGGGCGAAGAGAAATCCGTGAGCTTCACCGTGACAGAGCAAGACCTGAAGTTCTTCAATCCTTCACTGCAATTTGCCGCCGAAGCCGGCGAGTTCAAGCTGATGATCGGCCTGGATTCGGAAGATGTGAAAGAAACAACGTTCAATCTGCTGTAAGCATCGCGGCCGGGGTGCGGTCCGTTTCGGCCGCACCTCACACGTGCAGCGCTGCGATCCACGGACGACGTCTGGCGAGCGCAGCTGCGCTGGACCGCGCCACGGTAAGTCGACTCAGGTTTTCGTCAATAACAAAAACAGTGTGAGCAGCCCGTTCGTCATCGGGATGACTCGCCACGGCGCCAACCGGATCGCCGCACATGACAGGCCCCTCCATGTCCCGCTCAGCGCGCCTCGCTCTCTCCGTTCTGCTGATTCTCGCCGGCGCGGTTCTCGTTGCCTCTCTGGCGATGCATCAGGCGCAGCGTCATGCACTCGAAGACGACGCGGCACGCGCCGAGGATCGCCTTTCGCTGTACGCGAATACGTTGCAGACACTCATCGAGCGCTACCGGGCATTGCCTGCCGTCCTCGCGCTGGACACGCAGATGCGCGCAGCCTTGAGCGGCCCCGTGAGCCCTGAAACCACGCAGGTGCTCAACGAAAAGCTGGAGCAGATCAACGGCGCCGCGCAGTCCTCCACCCTCGAGTTGCTGGATCGCGAGGGTCTCGCCGTGGGGGCCAGCAACTGGCGGCTGCCCAGCAGTTACGTCGGCCACAATTACGGTTTCCGGCCTTACTTCACGCAAACCAGGGCCAACGGCGTCGGCCGGTTCTATGCGGTGGGCGTGACCAGCGGCATTCCCGGCTACTTTCTGTCCAGCGCGGTGCGCGACGATGCCGGACAGTTCATCGGCGCGATGGTGGTCAAACTCGAATTTCCCGATCTGGAGCACACCTGGGCGCAGGGCGATGATCTGCTGTTGGTGAGTGACGCCAAAGGCATCGTGTTCATCGCCAATCACCCTGGCTGGCGCTATCGTGCGCTGCGCCCGCTGTCCGAACAGGACCGCGCAGAGCTGGCCAGCACTCGCCAGTACGATAAACAGCCGCTGACCTCGCTCACGCACACGTCACTGCGCACGTTCGGCGAGCACAGTCGCCTCAGCCGCGTTGCCGCTCCCGGCGAAGAAGCCGACTACTTGTGGCAATCGCTGCCGCTGCAGCCGGAAGGCTGGACGCTGCACCTGCTGCGCAAACCGCAGCCTGCCGACGAAGACATTCGCAATGCGGCGCTGGCCGCTGCCGGTACGTGGCTGACACTGGTCTTTCTGGGGCTTTTCCTTTACCAGCGCTGGCGGCTGGCCCGGATGCGTCAGCGCAGTCGCGAAGAACTCGAACAACTGGTCGCCGCGCGCACGCGGGACCTGCAGACCGCGCAGGACGGTCTTGTTCAGTCGACAAAGCTGGCGGCGCTGGGGCAGATGTCCGCCGCCCTCGCCCATGAAATCAACCAGCCGTTGACCGCTCAGCGCATGCAGCTGGCGACCTTGCGCCTGCTGCTCGACCACGGCCGCGTCGAAGAAGCTGGCAAGGCGCTCGATTTGCTGGATCAGCAACTGACACGCATGGCTGCCCTGACCGGCCACCTCAAGACCTTCGCGCGCAAAAGCCCCAGCGGCCTGCGCGAACGCGTCGACCTGGCGTGCGTGGTCGACCAGGCGTTGTTGCTGCTGGACGCGCGGATCCGCGAAGAGCGCGTCAGTTGCGTGCTGGATCTGACGCGCCCGGCGTGGGTGCGCGGCGATGCCATTCGCCTCGAACAAGTGCTGATCAATCTGCTGCGCAACGCGCTGGACGCCATGCGCGACAAGCCGCTCAGGCGCCTGGAAATCCGCATCGATGACACCGGCGAGCATTGGCGTCTGACGGTCGGCGACAGCGGCGGCGGAATTGCCGATGAACACCTGGCCAACGTCTTCGATCCGTTCTTCACCACCAAACCGGTCGGCGACGGACTCGGCTTGGGACTGGCAGTGTCCTACGCCATCGTTCACGAGTCGGGCGGTCGTCTGAGCGCCGAAAACCTGAATAATGGCGCACGATTCTTCTTCTCGCTGAGCAAGGCTCCGGAGACTGAACCCCCATGCTGAATTCAGTGATCGTGGTTGATGACGAAGCACCGATTCGCGAAGCGGTCGAGCAATGGCTTTCGCTGTCCGGTTTTACCGTTCAGGTGTTCAGCCGGGCAGAGGATTGTCTGACGCACCTGCCGGCGCATTTTCCCGGCGTGATCCTCAGCGACGTGCGCATGCCCGGCATGGGCGGACTGCAATTGCTGGGAGCGCTGCAGGCGCGGGATCGCGATCTGCCGGTGATTCTGCTTACCGGCCACGGTGACGTGCCGATGGCAGTCGACGCCATGCGCGACGGCGCGTACGACTTCCTCGAGAAACCGTTCACGCCTCAGACATTGCTCGACAGCCTGCGCCGGGCGCTGGAAAAACGCGCGCTGGTGCTGGAAAACCGAAGACTGCTCGAACAGGCGGACAGTCGCACGCGTCTGGACGCCACCCTGTTGGGGATGTCGCCGACGATGCAGACCCTCAGGCGTCAGGTGCTTGATCTGGCGCAACTGCCGGTGAACGTGCTGATACGGGGCGAAACCGGCAGCGGCAAAGAGATGGTCGCGCGTTGTCTGCACGACTTCGGTCCTCGCGCGAACAAGCCCTTCGTGGCGGTCAATTGCGCGGCGATCCCCGAGCAACTGTTCGAAGCAGAGCTCTTCGGTCATGAAAGCGGTGCGTTCACCGGGGCGCAAGGCAAGCGCATCGGCAAACTGGAATTTGCAGACGGCGGTACGGTGTTTCTCGACGAAATCGAAAGCATGCCGCTGGCTCAGCAGGTCAAACTGCTGCGCGTGATCCAGGAGCGCCGACTGGAACGGCTGGGATCGAATCAGAGTATCGAGGTCGATCTGCGGATCATCGCCGCGACCAAGCCGGACTTGCTGGAAGAGGCGAAAGCCGGGCGTTTCCGCGAAGATTTGGCCTATCGTCTGAACATCGCCGAGCTGCGGCTGGCACCGCTCAGGGACCGACGCGAAGACATCCCGATGCTGTTCAGTCACTTCTCGCGCAACGCGGCGGAGCGCCTCAGCCGCAGCGCGCCGGTGTTGAGCGGTGAACAGCTGAGCCACCTGCTCAGCCACGACTGGCCGGGCAACGTGCGCGAACTGGCCAATGCCGCCGAACGCCAGGTGTTGGGGCTGGACGGGCCCGCTGTGCAGGGCATCCCGGCGGGGCAGTCGCTGGTGGCGCAGCAAGAAGCCTTCGAAGCCCATTGCATTCGCTCGGCGCTCAGGCGCCACCGAGGCGACATCAAGGCGGTCATGCAGGAACTGCAACTGCCCCGCCGCACGCTCAACGAGAAGATGCAGCGCCACGGGTTGGTGCGCGAGGACTTTCTGGCTGAGGGTAATGCTCAGCGCTGACCTGGGTCGAGCAAGACCGGTTTCAGCGAGTCTTATGATGAACACGGGGTGTACGCGACACCCGCGACGGGCGCGGCGTACGCGACGGGCGCGGGTGCGCGGGTGCGCGGCGTATGCGGGATCTGTAGGACCTGCTTCAGCCGGGAACAGGCCTTCATGAACACCCTCGATTCAACGGCGCGACACCTGACGCTTTCCCGGCTGAAGCCGGTCCTACGAATGCACCCAGAGCACGCGACGGGCGCGGCGTACGCGGCGTACGCGGCATCTGTAGGACCGGCTTCAGCCGGGAACAGGCCTTCACGAACACCTTCAATTCAACGGCGCGACACCTGACGCCTTCCCGGCTGAAGCCGGTCCTACGAATGCACCCAGAGCACGCGACGGGCGCGGGTGCGCGGCGTACGCGGGATCTGTAGGACCGGCTTCAGCCGGGAACAGGCCGGCATGAACACCTCAATTCAGCGGCGCGACACCTGCCCCCTACACGGCTGAAGCCGGTCCTACGAAAAGCACGTGACGCATGTGTCATGACACCCCACACCCGCAGGACAATGAGCGGATTTTCGCTCAGGAATTTCGGGGCACAAGCGGATTTCCGCTCATCGCCTGCCCCAAACCCCTTCTAAACCGGGCCTCTGGGCCATGGCACGGCTCCTGCTATCACACTCGCCAGACCGCATCGCTGCGCTCCTTCTAAAAACAATGATTGCAGGAAAACCTATGGCTATCCCCAACTCTGTGTCGAACGGCTCGACGGCTGCAACAGCCGCCGAGAAAACCACCGGCAGTCGTCTGAAATCCATTTTCAGCGGCTCCGTCGGGAACATGGTCGAATGGTACGACTGGTACGTCTACGCCGCATTCTCCCTCTATTTCGCCAAAGTCTTCTTTCCCAAAGGCGATACCACCGCACAACTGCTCAACACCGCCGCGATCTTTGCCGTGGGCTTTCTGATGCGCCCGATCGGTGGCTGGCTGATGGGCCTCTATGCCGACCGCAAAGGCCGCAAAGCCGCATTGATGGCCTCGGTGCTGTTGATGTGCTTCGGGTCGCTGATCATCGCGTTGACCCCAGGCTACGAGACCATCGGTGTCGGCGCGCCGATCATGCTGGTGCTCGCTCGCCTCATGCAGGGGCTGTCGGTGGGTGGCGAATACGGCACTTCCGCCACTTATCTCAGCGAGATGGCGACCAAAGAGCGCCGCGGCTTTTATTCCAGCTTCCAGTACGTCACCTTGATCTCCGGCCAGCTCATCGCCTTGGCCGTACTTATCGTGCTGCAGCAGGTGCTGACCACCGAGCAGTTGAATGAATGGGGCTGGCGTATCCCGTTCGCCATCGGCGCGTTGTGTGCAGTGGTGGCCCTGTTCCTGCGCCGCGGCATGGAAGAAACCGAATCGTTCACGCGCAAGAAAGAAGCCCCGAAAGAAAGCCTGATGCGCACGTTGATGCGTCATCCCAAAGAGCTGATGACCGTCGTCGGCCTCACCATGGGCGGCACGCTGGCGTTCTACACCTACACCACCTACATGCAGAAGTATCTGGTCAACACGGTCGGCATGAGCATTTCCGACTCCACCACCATTTCTGCCGCGACCTTGTTCCTGTTCATGTGCCTGCAGCCGGTCATCGGTGCGCTGTCCGACAAGGTCGGCCGTCGTCCGATCCTGATCGCCTTCGGCGTGCTGGGAACGCTCTGCACTGTGCCGATCCTGAGCACGCTGCACACGATCCAGACGTGGTGGGGCGCGTTCTTCCTGATCATGGCCGCGCTGATCATCGTCAGCGGCTACACGTCGATCAACGCGGTGGTCAAAGCGGAGTTGTTTCCGACCGAGATACGCGCGCTCGGCGTCGGGCTGCCTTACGCGTTGACCGTATCGATATTTGGCGGCACTGCTGAGTACATTGCTTTGTGGTTCAAGAGCATTGGCATGGAGACAGGCTACTACTGGTACGTCACTGCGTGCATCGCGGTTTCTCTGCTGGTGTACGTGTTCATGAAGGACACCCGCAAGCACTCCCGCATCGAGACCGACTGACCGAATCAGCGTCGCAACGGCCCTGCCAGAGCGGTTTGCTGGAGCAAGAGCACCAGAAAAACCGGATCAGCGCCGGCTTTTCAGACGCCAAGCCATGGGGCAGCCACGCAAGTGGCTGCCCTTTTTGCTGCCGTGAACGCAGCTAAGTCGCTGAAACCGCTGGCCCTTTGCGTAGTATCAATTCCAGCGATGTTCGCTACTAATGCGATTGACTTCTTAATAATCCAGACCCGAGTAAAGTTAACTCCATACCGAGTTACCACGTAATTAAATAGATCTGGAGCAACTACCATGAAAACTAACAAACTGATCTTCGGCCTGGCTTTCTCGATTCTTGCCAGCAGCGCTTTTGCACTTCCAGCTGTTGATGCCAGCAAACACGTGAATGCCCCTGTCGTTGCAGAAAACGGTTCTTCCCATACCAACATTGGTCGCGTTGCCGCTGATGGTGCTGATCACGTAGGTGCAAACCGCGTTGCTGCTGACGGTGCTGACCACGTAGGTGCCAACCGCGTCGCTGCTGACGGTGCTGACCACGTAGGTGCCAACCGCGTCGCTGCTGACGGTGCTGACCACGTAGGTGCCAACCGCGTCGCTGCTGACGGTGCTGACCACGTAGGCGCCAACCGCGTTGCCGCTGACGGTGCTGACCATGTTGGTGCAAATCGCTTCGCTGCTGACGGTGCCGATCACGTGGGTGCAAATCGCTTGAGCTGATTTTAAAAGGCTCATCCTCTAGCCCGGCTTTTGCCGGGCTTAATTTCTTTCTGCAGCAACAACCCGTTACAACCCCCGGAATACCTAACGTTCGATCGCCGCCTGGCAGATTTCCCCTGATCCTGATCCACTTGCGCAACTAGGCTTCAGCTTGCACCTATCCTCAGCAACGCAAAGCCATAAAAATTTCCAACCACAAAACTAACGACAAGTCAACAGACAAAACTGACGATGCCGCTGTTTTTTGCCCCATTTCGGTTCAGCCTCCGCTGAAACGCTTTAAAACCGGGCGCTCCAGCCAACTATCAATTTTAGCGATGGTCGTTAGCAATGTTGTTAACTTCAACTTAATCCGTGCGCGCGTATTATTAGCTCCATACCCAAGTTGAAAAAATTATTGAACTTTCGCTGGAGCGAACATCATGAAAACTTCAAATATCCTGTTTGGCCTTAGTCTTTCCATCCTGGCATCGAGCGCTTTCGCTCTGCCTGTTTCTGACACTCATTCGGCATTGAATGGCACTGTTGTCGCGGAAGGTGGTTCATCTCACACTAACGCTTCGCACACTGGTTCTTACCGTCAAGCCTCTGATGGCGCCGATCATGTTGGCGCAAATCGCCTGGCAGCAGACGGTGCCGACCACGTCGGTGCAAACCGTCAGGCCGCTGATGGCGCTGACCACGTCGGTGCAAACCGCCTCGCAGCAGACGGCGCCGATCACGTCGGTGCAAACCGTCAGGCCGCTGATGGCGCTGACCACGTTGGCGCAAACCGCCTGGCAGCAGACGGTGCCGATCACGTCGGTGCAAACCGCGTCAGCTGATCCGTTTCAACACGCTCTACGTTTCACGCTTCACGTTCCACCTCCCGAACTCCCTTTGTAGCCCGGCACATGCCGGGCTTTTTTTTGCCCGCAGGTTGGTCAGGTCTGGAATAGCGCGTGAATGCCTTGCACTATGACGGGCCTCATCCTCTGCGGACGTCACTGCCGATCCGCTGTGTAGAAGCACTTTTCAGGAAATGCGCCATGTCAGATGAAATTCACTTCTACGAACCCTCCAAGGGCCACGGCCTGCCGCACGACCCGTTCAACGCGATCGTGGGCCCACGGCCGATTGGCTGGATTTCGTCGAAAGATGCGCAAGGCAAGCTGAACCTCGCGCCGTACAGCTTCTTCAATGCGTTCAACTATGTGCCGCCGATCATTGGTTTCTGCAGCATCGGTCGCAAGGACAGCCTGAACAATATCGAGCAAACCGGCGAGTTCGTCTGGAATCTGGCGACGCGCCCGTTGGCCGAGCAAATGAACCTCAGCTGCGCAGCAGTGGCAGCCGACGTCAACGAATTCGAGCTGGCGAATCTGACCGCCGAGCCCTCGAAGATCGTCTCGGTGCCGCGCGTGAAAGAGACGCCCGTGGCCTTCGAGTGCAAGGTGACGCAGATCATCCAGCTGCAGCGCGCCGACAAGGAAGTCGTGCCGAGCTGGTTGATTCTGGGAGAAGTGGTGGCGATTCATATCGCCAAGCGGCTGCTCAAGGACGGCGTCTATGACACCGCGGCCGGCGAGCCGATCTTGCGCGGCGGCGGCCCCGCCGATTATTTCCAGCTGGGGCCAGAGTCGTTGTTCAAGATGTACCGCCCCAAAGCCTGATCAGTCCTGAGCGAACATCAGTTCGCCTTCGGACGTTACGTCGATCAGGCGCTCAAGCTCCTCGACCGCAGCCTGATCGGCGGCCAGCGCGGTTTTGAATGTCTGATCGAGCAGTACACGATGGAAAGTCGGCGCGCCACCGGCGCCCAACCCTTTGACGGCGATGGCGGCGCTGTAGCCTTCATTGCCCGGGACGGCGGCCGACACCGCTTCGTAATGCTGGAATTCTTTGCGTGCCATGAATCGAAAACCCTGCCTTGGTGAGAAGGCCGGGATTTTAAACCGTCAGCAGCGCTTTGGCGCCCGTTCAATGATGGAGGGCGTGGCGCATCAACCGGCTTTGCGCATGTCGCCCATCTGGGCCGAGGCTTCGGCCTGAGCCGCACTGATGGTCGCGAAGGTCTGGAAATCCAGACTGCTCACCAGCCGCTCGGTCACCAGGTCAGCGAACACCTGGAGTTCGGGGTTGGAAAACCAGTCATTCATCGCCGATCGGTCAGCCCACGATCCACTGATCATCCAGACGTCGTCCTCGATCAGCGATTGTTGCAGGACAAAGTGCATGCAACCGGCGGCCTTGCGAGCAGGCGCGAGTAATGCGCTCAAGCGTGCGCCCACTTGCGCGCTGTTGCCGGCGCTCGAGCGAACTGATACGAGATGGCTCACGACTGATTGGCTGTGCATGGTCTGCGCTCCTTTTGATGCAGCCACAATCACGAAAGGCGTTGTGGCCGGAAGTGAAGATTAGGGGGACGCGGGTCAATCCCGTTAGCCGATTACTGCCAGGTTATTGCCTGATTCTGCGCTGGTAACCGGGAGCCGGCAGTAATGAGCACCGGATTTGCCTGCTGCTGCATCGGACTTTCAAGCAATCCCCCCGGCATTACAGGGCCTTTCGTCGCGACAGGCATGAAGCGTTGGCAGAATCAGGCAATCATCCGACAGGATTCGCCTAACGCTTGCGCTTGCACAAAAATAAGCTGTGCTGCATCAACGCTCTGCCAGAGGAATTTCCCGATGTTGCCATCCGCTCTTGAGCCTACCGTATCGGACAGCCGCCCCATGCCTGAGCTGAGCGCGCAGTTGGAGCAGCAGCGTGCTGAGCTGGCCGACCTGATCCGCCGTCATGCGCCTACCGATGGCAGCTTCCAGACGGTGATCAAGCAACTGTTCATGGTGCGTCACGACCGTCCGCTGCAATCGGTGCCTGGCCTTGTACAACCGGCGTTGTGCATCATGGCCCAGGGCCGCAAGGACGTGACATTGGGTGGCGAAGTGTTCACCTATGATCCGCTCAACTACTTGGTGTTGTCAGTCGCACTGCCGATCAGCGGCAAGGTGATTCACGCGACGCCGGAAGACCCTCATCTGGCCATGCGCCTGGACATCGATCCGGCCGACATCAACGCGCTGATCGCCGAGGCGGGTCCCATGAGCGTGCCAACCCGGCCGAGCGGGCGCGGCATGTATGTCGAGCGCATCGACGCGCAGTTGCTCGACGCCGTCATCCGCCTGATTCGCCTGCTGGACAGCCCGAAAGACATTCCCATGCTGGCGCCGTTGATCACTCGGGAAATTCTTTACCGCCTGCTGCGCGGGAGTGAGGGATATCGTCTGTACGAAATCGCCATCTCGAATTGCCAGACTCATCGCGTCAGCCAGGCGATCAAATGGCTGAACAGCCACTTTCAGCAACCGCTGCGCATTGAGGAACTGGCCAGGGAGGTCAATCTGAGCGTGTCGACGTTGCACCATCGTTTCAAGGCAGTGACCGCCATGAGCCCGCTGCAGTACCAGAAGCAGCTGCGTTTGCAGGAAGCCCGGCGGTTGATGCTGTCCGACGGCCTCGAAGCGTCGGCAGCCGGTTACCGAGTGGGATACGAAAGCCCGTCGCAGTTCAGCCGCGAATACAGCCGACTGTTCGGCGCGCCGCCCCTGCGAGACTTGGCGCGCCTGCGCAAAACGCTGTGATCACACGGCGCGGATGACGTGCTTGATCTCCTGGAACGCTTGCATGCCCCAAGGGCCAAGTTCGCGCCCTAGGCTGCTCTGTTTGTAACCGCCCCATGCCGCCTGCGCAAAGATGACCTGTGGCGCGTTGATCCAGACCAGCCCCGCCTGCAATGCATTGGCGACCCGCTCGGCATTCGCGGTGTCGCCACTGACCACGCTGGCGACCAGACCGAACTGGCTGTCGTTGGCCAGTGCGATCGCTTCAGCCTCTGAACCGAAGCCGCGCACACACAGTACTGGGCCGAATATCTCTTCGCGCCACAGCGCACTGTCCAGCGGCACCTGAGTGAACACCGCCGGTTGCAGGAAATACCCGCGAGGTTGATTGTCGGGACGTCCTCCGCCGCACAGCAGACGTGCCCCGGCTTGCTTGCCAGCCTCGATATGGGCAATCACCCGCTGGTATTGCGCCTGATTGACCAGCGGCCCCATTTCGGCGCCTTCTTCAAGCGGGCCGGCCACCTTGATCGACTCAGCCTTGGCGACGAGGCGTTCGAGAAAGGGCTCCAGCAGCGCCTGCGCGACCAGCACCCGGCTGGTGGCTGAGCACATCTGGCCTGCGTTGAAGTAACCGCCGCCACTCGCCAGTTCCACTGCTAGGTCCAGATCGGCATCGGCGAGCACCAGCAACGACGATTTGCCGCCCAGTTCAAGGCTTACGCCCTTCACGGTCTCCGCCGCACGCTGCATGACCTGCACGCCCACCGCATTGCTGCCGGTGAAGGATATTTTCGCAACGCCCGGATGCCCGGACAGCGGCGCACCGATCGCTGCGCCAGTGCCGCATACCAGGTTGAACACGCCGCCGGGCAGTCCGCTGGACGCGATGATATGCGCCAGCTCCAGTTCCGCCAGTGGCGTGACTTCCGAAGGTTTCAGCACTACGCAGCAACCTGCCGCCAGCGCGGGCGCCAGCTTCCAGGCGGTCGTCACCATCGGAAAATTCCAAGGCACGATCAGGCCGACGACCCCACATGGCTCACGACGCAGTCGCGCGGTGAAGTCGTCGCTCGGCAGCTCCACGGCGGTGTTCTGCTGACCATCGGAAGCCTCCGCCAGCGCAGCGTAGTAATTGAACGTGGCGATCACGTCATCGACGTCGATGCCTGCTTCGAAGGCTGGCTTGCCATTGTTGCGGCACTGCAGTTCGATCAGTTTGTCACGCTTGGCCGCCACGCCCGCGGCAATGTTGCGCAGGATCATCGCGCGCGCCGCGCCTGTGGTTTTTGACCAGGCCTCGAAAGCCTGGCGAGACGCCTGAACGGCGTCATCCACCGCCCTGGCGTCGCCGCCGGTCACAATGGCCAGACGCTCCTCGGTCGAAGGATTGATCACCGTCAGTTGCTTGCCGCCGGTACGCCATTGCCCGTCGATATACAGTCCAGCCAAAACCGGGTTCAACACAGTTGCCTCACTCACGATGCTTTCAGTCCGTTCATCCAGCCACGCTGGTCAATTTCAATCACGGTCGGGCCGTTGCGTTCACTGGCGGCACGCAATGCAGCTTTCAGTTGCTCGACTTCGACCACCGTTTGGGCCGAGCAACCCAGGGCTTTGGCGACGCCGATGAAGTCAGGCGTGTAGATGTCCACGCCGACCGGCTCGATGGCGCGGTTGACCATGTATTTCTTGATCTCTTCGTAACCCTGGTTATTCCACAGCAGCACGATGATCGGCGTCTTCGCTTCAACGGCGCTGGCAAGCTCGGACAAGGTGAATTGCAAACCACCGTCGCCGATCAGGCACGCCACCGGGTTGCGTTCGCCTGAGTCCTGACTGCCGAGCCAGGCGCCCACCGCCGCAGGCAGCGCATAACCCAGCGTGCCGTAGCCGGTGGAGGAGTTGAACCAGCGGCGGGGCTCGTCCAGATCCAGCGTTAGGTTGCCGGTATAGACCGGCTGCGTGGAGTCGCCGACGATCACGGCCTTCGGCAAGACCTCGAGCACCGTGCGCAGGAACAGCGTCTGCCCGCGCGTCGCCTGATCCCAGCTCGCATCGAGCGTGGTTTTCAGCGCGGCGGCACGTGCCTCTCCCCAGCCCTCACTGCGCGGCGTCAATGCCTCGTTTTTCACAGCGGCAACCAGTGCCTCGGCGGCCGTGCCGGCGTCGGACACCAGCGCCACTTTCGGCGGGAAGTTGCGCACAGTCTGGTCTGGATCGATGTCGATACGCAGCAGCGTGCCCGGGATCTTGAAGTGCCCCTGAAAAGTGATGTCGTAGTCGGTTTCCGCCAGCTCTGTTCCGATGGCCAGCACCACGTCAGCGGCCTCGATGATCTCGCGCGTCGGATCGAGCGACTGCGTAGAGCCGATGAGCAAGGGATGGCTGGCAGGCAACATGCCTTTGGCGTTGATCGTCAGCGCGACAGGCGCGTCCAGGTATTCGGCCAGATCCGTCAGAGGCGCCGCGGCATCAATCGCGCCGCCGCCTGCCAGAATCAGCGGTCGTCTGGCACCTGCCAGCAGCGCCGCCATTTGCTTGATTGCCACGGGCGCAGGCCCCGCGCGGTTGACCGAGACAGGTTGGCTGTCGAGCAAGTGATCGGCGTTTTCCACCAATACATCCAGCGGGATCTCGATGTGCACCGGGCGAGGACGGCCGGCCTGAAACAGAGCAAAGGCGCGCGCCAGTACCGCCGGCAGTTCGTCAGCCGACATCAGCGTGTGGGAAAACGCCGCAACGCCCGCCACCAACGCGCCCTGGGCCGGCAGTTCGTGCAGCTTGCCCCGCCCGCCGCCCAGTTGACTGCGCGATTGCACACTGGAAATCACCAGCATCGGAATCGAATCGGCATAGGCCTGGCCCATGGCGGTGGTGATGTTGGTCATGCCCGGGCCGGTGATGATGAAGCACACACCCGGTTTGCCGCGGGTACGCGCGTAGCCATCGGCCATGAAGCCTGCGCCCTGTTCATGGCGCGGGGTGATGTGGGTGATCGACGAACTGGCCAGTCCGCGATACAGCTCGACGGTATGCACGCCCGGAATGCCGAACACCCGCTCGACGCCATAACCTTCCAGTAATTTGACCAATACTTCGCCGCACGTCGCCATGTGTCAGGGCCCTTTATTCAGTGTGATGACATCTGCGCCACTCGCCGGACTGCGCCCGCTTGAGCATGCGCGGTCATTGGACCTGCGCGGCCATATCGGTGACAACGCAAAAAATGTCATGCTTAGCCATGTCTCCAGCTCATGCCTCGCGCCTGCCATGAAACGTCTGCCTCCCCTGCCCGCTCTGCACACCTTCCTGATCACGGCCCGTTGCTGCAATTTCACGCGCGCGGCGCAGCTGTTGCACATCACTCAAGGGGCGGTCAGCCGACAGATTTCCGGGCTGGAGAGCCACTTGGGCTATCGCCTCTTCCACCGCCAGGCCCGGGGTTTGAGCCTGACCGCCCAAGGTCGGGCGTTTTTTCCCCGCATCGAGCAGATCTTCAGCTTGCTCGAGGATGCGGTCGACGAGGTGGGCACGGCGCGCCAGGCGCTGCAGTTGAAGGCGCCGACCTGCATCACGCGATGGCTGCTGCCGCGCTTGATGCAATGGCAAAAAGAACGGCCCGATGTCCCCGTGGAACTGACGACCACCATCGCTCACGGCGTGGACTTTCGACGAGAGCGCTTCGATGCGGCAGTGGTTTACGGCGCTCATCCCGGCGACTCGATGAACGTCCATCACCTGTTCGACGAACAGCTCACCCCCGTCTGCTCCCGATCGCTGATCGGCGAGTCGCAACCGCTCGCGCAATACAGCGACCTGGAACGACACATGCTGCTGCACCCCACGCTGGACGAGCAGGACTGGACGCAGTGGTTGAAAGCGGCGGGCACCCGGCTGAGCAACGTCGGCAAGGGGCAGCATTTCGATACGATGGACCTGGCGATGACCGTGGCGTCTCAAGGGTCAGGCGTGGCCATGGGCGATTGGGCCCTGATCGGCGAAGACCTGAGCGCAGGTCGGCTGGTCACACCGTTCGAGCTTAAGCTCAGAACGGGTGCGGCCTACTATTTCGTCTACCCGGAGCGCGCGAATGTCCCTGCACAACTCAATGAACTGCTGGACTGGCTGAAGACCCAGGCTGCCCAGCGGCAGATTGCGCACTGACTGCCCAGAACGGCTGCATGAGCGCATCTCTGGCAGCCGCACGGTCGATATAAACATTCAATCCCGATCACTGCGCCATGATGGCCATCGGCGCCTACACTGACCTTAACGGTAGAAATTCATTTTTGACCGGATCGAGGCAGACGTCATGAAAACCACAATAAAAAGACAGTGCGTTTATGTAGCCGCCGTTGTGACCGTACTCAGCATCTACGCAGCGGGCGCCTACAGGATCGAGCAGCTTCGCAGTGAACCGCGCATGGCGGTGGTCTGCACCTTCGGCCATTGCATGCCGACGGACGCCAGTTTCAGCGCCCTGCGCTGACGATCACAGGTTTCGAGCCAAGTGAATCGATACACGCGGCTATCGATTAGCAAGCTAACGGACTAGACTGGACACACTTTTCCCGCGCAGGTCTGCGTGGGTCAACTTGCCAGTTCGAGTCTTTTCCGTGACGAGCCTCAACCAAACCCGCCCGGACATCCGCAGCATTCTGTTCGCGTTGATGATGGCTGTATTTCTCAGCGCGCTGGACCAGACCATCGTGGCGGTGTCGATGCCCGCCATTTCTGCCCAATTCAAAGACTTCGACCTGCTGGCCTGGGTGATCTCGGCCTACATGGTCGCCCTCACCGTGGCCGTGCCGATCTACGGCAAACTTGGCGACCTGTACGGGCGACGTCGCCTGATGTTGTTCGGCCTGAGCACCTTCACGATTGCCTCACTGTTCTGCGCCATGGCCCAGAGCATGGAGCAACTGGTGCTGGCGCGGGTGCTTCAAGGCATCGGCGCGGGCGGCATGGTCTCGGTCAGCCAAGCCATCATCGGCGACATCGTGCCGCCTCGCGAACGTGGGCGATATCAGGGTTATTTCAGCGGCATGTACGCGGCGGCCAGTGTGGCGGGGCCGGTTCTGGGCGGATTCATGACCGAATATCTGTCGTGGCGCTGGGTGTTCATCATCAACCTGCCGCTGGGCTTCGCAGCGTGGTGGGTGGCACGCAAGACCCTCGTCGGGCTGCCGGTTCCGCAGCGTAAACCGATCATCGATTACCTCGGGACGGTGCTGATGATCATCGGCCTGACGGCCTTGCTCCTTGGCATCACTGAAATCGGCCAAGGCCACAGCTGGCGGGACGAACACGTGCAGTTGCAACTGGGCGTGGCGCTGCTGGCGCTGGTGATCTTCGTCCTCTACGAACGCCGCACCCGCGAGCCGTTGCTGCCGATGCACCTGTTTACAAATCGCAGCGCGGTTCTGTGCTGGTGCACGATTTTCTTCACCAGTTTTCAGGCGATTTCGCTGATCGTTCTGCTGCCGCTGCGCTTTCAGACCGTCACCGGTGGCGGTGCCGACAGCGCTGCACTGCACTTGATGCCGCTCGCCATCGGCATGCCGATGGGCGCGTATTTCGGCGGGCGCAGAACTTCGCTGACGGGGCGCTACAAGCCCATCATCCTTACCGGTGCGCTGCTCATGCCGCTGGCAATCCTCGGCATCGCCTTCACGCCGCCGCAGTCGGCGCTGCTGACCGGGCTGTTCATGGTGCTGACGGGGATCGCCAGCGGCTTGCAGTTCCCGACTTCACTGGTCGGGACGCAGAACTCGGTGGAGATGAAAGACATGGGCGTGGCCACCAGCACCACCAATCTGTTCCGCTCATTGGGCGGTGCCGTCGGCGTGGCGAGTATGTCCGCTCTGTTGCTGGCGATGCTCGCGGGTTCCGGGATTGCCCAGGCAGATCGCAGCATGATCGGCGTCGAAGGCAGCTCCGGCAACCTGTTGATGGACAGCCTGCACGCGGCCAGCGGCCCCGCGCTGGATCTGTTGCGTGGACAACTGTCGATGACGTTCCAGCACCTGTTGGTGGGCAGCGCCGCGGTATCGCTGCTGGGTCTGGCGGCAGCGCTGGCGATGCCCAATCATCTGCTGCGCGGGCGCGAAGACAAGGACCGCTGAAACCGTGCTTGCGAACCTGTGGGACTGCTTCCCACAGGTGTCGACTCAAAGGCCCGACAACTCAGCCGTTGTAATACCCCACGGCAACCAGGAAATGGCCCACTTTGCGGACGTACGCGTGTTTGCGTTCGATCTTGCTGGTGACCGGATTACGCCAGCGATACTCGTACTCGCCTTCGGCCTGCTTTTTGATCATTTCCAGTATCGGCGCCCCCACCGGCTTGCCTTCCGGGTCCTTGACCTTGCTGAAATCGGTATTCACCAGCCGCAGGTTGGTGCCGTGGGCGACGTAACGCTTGGTGTCGACGTCGACCACGAACACATAAAGGTCATCTTGAAGGAATCCGCCCTTGAGGCTATTGATGGCCTGAACGGTGCCCTCCGTGTCCTGTTCGAGCGCCCTGGACGCCTTCTCCAGCGAGGCGCGAGCTTGCTCGGGCGACGCACGGGGCAAGTAATAGCCCACCGCCAGAACGCGGTCGCCGATGCGTTGAAAATACACGCGCTTGCGCTCGACCTTGCCATCGCGCCAGTTCTGCCAGCGGTATTCGGCCTGTTGAATGCCGGCGCTTTCCGGGGTCTGCAACACCTGCTTGAAGGCCTTCTGCAAATCGGGATCGAGGACCGAAGAAACGTCGCGCCCGATGAGCACGACAGAGGGCCCGCCGCTGGCCAGCATGATGCCGTTGGTGTCGGTCACGAACACATAACGCTCACCATCGACGAACTCGCCCTGACGACTGAATTCGGCCAATGCCTTGTCGCCCTGCTGCTGATAGCGCGCCACCGCTTTTTCCAGCAGCGCTCTGGCGGCCGGAGCCTCTTGCGCTTCATCGCCCGTCGCCCACGCCTGGCCGATGCACAGGCAGGCCAGCAAGCCGAAAAATTGCCTTCTCAACGCTCCACATCCTGAAACGACCGGCATCGCGCTTACCCCGTTTTTATTGGTTTGGCAGCAAGCTTAGACGGACGATGGCAATAGGGAAGCATTCGGGCGCTGGATGAACGGCGAGCACATCCTCAAGAGGCAGCGGCAGGCTGTCGCTTGGCTGAATGCGAAGATGAATTCAGGTAAAGGCTCGGTAAACCTCCTGTTCAATCGGAAAGAACGAATGTATAGATGCAGGCTAAGCGCCACACAGTTATAGTCCAACGCGTGAACAGGCCGAACGGCGTGGCTTGCAGACGATATGACCGGGACTGGAGGCGAATCAGGCGAGTCGCGCGACGGCTTCGGGCGCAGGGTCGCGTAGCGCCGGGCTGAAGCGCAGCATGTCCAGCACGGTTTCGACAAGACGTTCGGCGTCGTCGTACAGCGAGAAGCTGTCAGGCACCAGCAGCCACTGACCGAGAATGCCGTGAATATAAGCGTGCAGACACAGCGCGCCGCGCCGGGGGTTCAGGTCGGCGGGCAACTGTCCCTGACGCGCAGCATTACCCAGCGCAAGTGCAATGCGCTCATTGGCATCGAGCCAGACCGACTGACGCTGACGGCGCATGTCACACATTTCATCGGTGAACTCGAATTTATGAAACAGGATTTCATTGATGCGGCGGGTTTTGGGATCTTGTGCAACTTGCTGAAACAAATGAATCAGAAGTTTTCGCGTCCAGCCAAGCGGATCGACCTCGTCTTCGCTCTCGCTGGCCCTGGCCATTTCCTCCAGCGGCTCGTGCAGGCTGTCGAGCATCGCCTGCACCAGATCGGCCTTGTTGCTGAAGTGCCAGTAGATGGCGCCTCGGGTCACTCCCGCCAGCGCGGCGATGTCTGCCAAGGTCGTGCGCGCAACGCCACGGTCGTAAAAAGCCTGCTCAGCGGCTTCAAGAATCTGCCTGCGGGTTTCCTGGGCTTCCTCTTTCGTGCGACGGACCATGGCAGTAAATCCTCAATAAAAATGCTTCAGGCTCTCTGGTCGAGTGGCCTGAACAGCATGCCGGGCGGCCTTTGTAATGCCTTGTCCCGGACCTACAATCGATGCCCCCGCTGCGTTCGAGTGTCGCAGGCGCGGGTGTTTACAAACAACCGTGAACGTAAGTATATTCATTAGCTTGCTACTTATCCAGCCGGAACGCTTAAACACCCCTTCCACTTTTCATGAGCCATGCTCCTGACCCGAGGATCTTCATGCAATTCAAGCCAGCTGTTACCGTACTGGTCACTGCCGCCGCCTTGGCATCGCTGCTCAGCGGATGCAGTAAAAAGGAAGACGCGGCCGCGGCTGCACCACCGCCCCCTCAGGTCGGCGTCGTGACTATCCAGCCTCAAGCCTACACACTGATTTCCGACCTGCCAGGCCGCACCACGGCTTATCGCGTCGCCGAAGTGCGTCCACAGGTCAACGGCATCATTCTCAAACGGCTGTTCACCGAAGGCTCCGACGTGAAGGCCGGTCAGCAGCTGTATCAGATCGACCCGGCGGTCTATGAGGCTAACCTCAACAGCGCCAAGGCGACTTACGACTCCAACAAGTCCCTGGCTGATCGCTACAAGCAGTTGATCAACGAACAGGCCGTCAGCCGTCAGGAATACGACACCGCTGTCGGCAATGCTCGCCAGGCTCAGGCCGCCGTGCAGACTGCCGAGATCAACCTGCGCTACACCAAAGTGTACGCGCCGATTTCCGGTCGCATCAGCCGCTCGCTGGTCACCGAAGGTGCGCTGGTCAGCAACGGCCAGGCCGATGCGATGGCAACCATTCAACAGCTCGACCCGATCTACGTGGACGTGATCCAGTCGTCGGCCGAGATGCTGCGTCTGCGCCGGGAACTGGAAAGCGGCAAGCTGCAGAAAGCGGGCGACAACGCGGCGAAAGTCAAACTGACCCTGGAAGACAACAGCCAGTACCCGACTGACGGCAAGCTGGAGTTTTCTGAAGTGTCGGTCGACCAGACCACGGGCTCCGTGACACTGCGCGCCGTGTTCCCCAACCCGACCCACACGCTGCTGCCGGGCATGTTCGTGCATGCGCGTCTGCAATCGGGTGTGAACGAACAAGCCCTCCTCGTCCCACAGCAAGGCGTGACCCGTGACCTGAAAGGCACGCCGACCGCGCTGGTGGTGAACAAGGACGACAAAGTCGAACTGCGTACCCTCGTCGCCAACCGCACCAGCGGTACGGACTGGGTCGTGGAAAAAGGTCTGAGCGCGGGTGACCGCGTCATTACCGAAGGCCTGCAGTACGTCAAGCCAGGCGCGCAGGTGAAAGTGGCCGAGGCGACCAACATCAAACCTGCTGCCGCCCCGGCTCCCGCGCAAGGGAGTAACTGATCCATGTCGAAGTTTTTCATCGACCGACCGATTTTCGCCTGGGTTATCGCCCTCGTGATCATGCTGGTCGGTGCGTTATCGATTCTCAAGCTGCCGATCAACCAGTATCCGGCGATCGCGCCACCGGCCATCGCCATTCAGGTGACCTACCCGGGTGCGTCTGCACAGACCGTGCAGGACACCGTGGTGCAGGTGATCGAACAGCAGATGAACGGCATCGACAACCTGCGCTATATCTCGTCTGAAAGTAACTCCGATGGCAGCATGACCATCACGGTGACCTTCAACCAGGGCACCAACCCGGATATCGCTCAGGTACAGGTGCAGAACAAGCTGAACCTGGCGACCCCGCTGCTGCCGCAAGAAGTGCAGCAGCAGGGTCTGCGCGTGACCAAGGCAGTGAAGAACTTCCTGATGGTGGTCGGTCTGGTGTCGGAAGACGGCAGCATGGCCAAGGAAGACTTGTCCAACTACATCGTTTCCAACATTCAGGATCAGATCGCGCGTACTCCCGGCGTGGGTGACTTCCAGGTGTTCGGTGCGCAGTATGCGATGCGCATCTGGCTCGACCCGGACAAGCTGAACAACTTCCAGCTGACCCCGGTCGACGTCAAGACCGCCATCACTGCGCAGAACGTTCAGGTGTCGTCCGGTCAGATCGGTGGTCTGCCAGCGGTCAAGGGCCAGCAGCTCAACGCCACCATCATCGGCAAGACCCGTCTGCAAACCGCCGAGCAGTTCGGCAACATCCTGCTCAAGGTCAATCAGGACGGCTCTCAGGTTCGCCTGAAAGATGTCGCCAGCATTGGTCTGGGCGGTGAGAACTACAGCGTCGACGCACAGTTCAACGGTAAGCCGGCCTCGGGTCTGGCGATCAAACTGGCGACCGGTGCCAACGCGCTGGACACTGCCAAGGCGATCCGCGACACCGTCAGCCGTCTGGAACCTTTCTTCCCGCCAGGCATGAAAGTCGTATACCCGTATGACACCACGCCTGTGGTCAAGGAGTCGATCAACGGCGTTGTTCACACACTGGGTGAAGCAATCGTCCTGGTGTTCCTGGTGATGTATCTGTTCCTGCAGAACTTCCGCGCCACTGTCATCACCACGATGACGGTACCGGTCGTACTGCTGGGCACCTTCGGTATCCTTGCCGCCGCCGGTTTCACCATCAACACGCTGACCATGTTCGGGATGGTGCTGGCCATCGGTCTGCTGGTGGACGATGCCATCGTCGTGGTGGAGAACGTCGAGCGGGTCATGGCCGAGGAGCATTTGTCTCCCAAGGAAGCGACGCGCAAATCCATGCAGCAGATCCAGGGCGCCCTCGTCGGTATCGCCATGGTGCTCTCTGCGGTACTGCTGCCAATGGCGTTCTTTGGCGGATCCACGGGCGTGATCTACCGCCAGTTCTCGATCACCGTGGTATCGGCCATGGCGCTCTCGGTACTGGTCGCGCTGATCTTCACCCCTGCCCTCTGCGCCACGATTCTCAAGCCGATCGATCCCGAGAAGCACGGCCAGCCGCGCAAGGGTTTCTTTGGCTGGTTCAACCGCACCTTCGATCGCAGCGTACTGAGCTACGAGCGCGGCGTCGGCAACGTCATCCGCCACAAGATCCCGTCGTTCCTCGTCTATATCCTGATTTTCGCGGGCATGATCTGGATGTTTACCCGCATCCCGACCGCTTTCCTGCCCGAAGAAGATCAGGGCGTGATCTTCGCCCAGGTGCAAACGCCGCCCGGCTCTACCGCCGAGCGGACTCAGAACACCCTGGACAAGATGCGCGAATACCTGCTGACCGACGCAGGCGTCAATTCCGTGTTCACCGTCAACGGCTTCAACTTCGCCGGTCGCGGTCAGAGCTCGGGTCTGGCGTTCGTAATGCTCAAGTCGTGGGAAGAGCGGGATTCGTCGAACAGCGTGTTCGAAGTGGCCAAGCGTGCGCAGGCGCACTTCTTCGGTTTCCGTGACGCCATGTCGTTCGCCGTCGTTCCTCCCGCCGTACTGGAACTGGGTAACGCCACCGGTTTCGACCTGTACCTGCAGGATCAGGCCGGTCTTGGCCACGAGAAACTGATGCAGGCGCGTAACCAACTGCTGGGGCTGGCCGCGCAGAGCAAGATCCTGACGGGCGTACGTCCAAACGGTCTGACCGACGAGCCGCAATACCAGCTGTTGATCGATGACGAAAAAGCCCGTGCGCTGGGCGTGACGCAATCGGACATCAACACCACCCTGTCGGTGGCGATGGGTGGTAACTACGTCAACGACTTCATCGACCGTGGCCGCGTGAAGAAGGTTTACATCATGGGTAATCCGAAATCCCGGATGAGCCCTGAAGACCTGAAAAAGTGGTACGTGCGCAACGCCAGCGGCACGATGGTCCCGTTCGACGCCTTCGCCACCGGCGAGTGGGTGTTCGGCTCGCCCAAGCTGTCGCGCTACAACGGTGTTCCGGCCGAGGAGATTCTCGGTACGCCGGCGCCGGGTTACAGTACCGGCCAGGCGATGGCCGAAATCGAAAACCTGGCCAAGCAACTGCCACAGGGCATCGGTTACTCCTGGACAGGTCTGTCGTTCGAGGAGCGACTTTCCGGTTCGCAGGCCCCGGCGCTGTATGCGATCTCGGTTCTGGTGGTGTTCCTCTGCCTCGCGGCGCTGTACGAAAGCTGGTCGATTCCGATCGCGGTTCTGCTCGTCGTTCCACTGGGCGTCATCGGTGCGTTGATGGCAACCAGCCTGCGCGGCCTGTCCAACGACGTGTTCTTCCAGGTGGGTCTGTTGGTGACGGTGGGCCTGGCGGCGAAGAACGCCATTCTGATCGTCGAGTTCGCCAAGGAACTGCATGAACAGGGCAAGTCGCTGATGGATGCGGCGGTGGAAGCGTGCCGGATGCGTCTGCGTCCGATCGTGATGACGTCGATGGCGTTCATTCTCGGTGTGGTTCCGCTGACGATCTCCAGTGGCGCAGGTTCAGGCAGCCAGCATTCGATCGGTACCGGCGTTATCGGCGGTATGATCACGGCGACGATTCTGGCGATCTTCTGGGTACCTCTGTTCTTCGTTTCGGTATCCTCGCTGTTCAAGAGCAAACAGAAAGAAACCCCACACGATGAGGCTGGCCAATGAGCAAGTCCCTGATCTCGCTGGCAGTTACCGCGTTCATTCTCGGCGGCTGCTCGTTGATCCCCGATTACAATCAGCCTGCTGCACCGGTGCCCGCACAGTATCCGCAAGGTCCGGCGTATTCGCCGGCCCAGGCGGCCAACCAGGCGGCCGCCGAGCAAGGCTGGCGTCAGTTCTTCCACGATCCGGCGCTGCAACAGCTGATCCAGACATCGCTTGAAAACAACCGCGATCTGCGCGTTGCCGCGTTGAATATCGACGCCTACCGGGCGCAGTACCGCATTCAGCGTGCGGACCTGTACCCGGGCATCAATGCACAGGCGACCGGCACGCGTCAGCGTGTGCCGGGTGACCTGTCGCAGACCGGTGAGGCTGGCATCAGCAGCCAGTACTCGGTGGGTCTGGGCGTGAGCGCCTATGAACTGGACTTGTTCGGCCGCGTGCGCAGCCTGAGCGAGCAGGCTCTGGAAACCTACTTCGCTGGCGAAGAAGCCCGTCGCAGCACGCAGATCAGCCTGGTGGCCAACGTCGCCAACGCTTATCTGACCTGGCAGGCGGACAAGGAGCTGTTGAAGCTGACGCAGGACACACTCGGTGCGTTCGAAGAAAGCTTGCGTCTGACCTCGCGCAGCAACGAAGTCGGTGTCGCCTCGGCACTGGATCTGGCGCAATCGCGTACGTCGGTTGAAAGCGCCCGCGTGAAGCTGGCGCAGTACCAGCGTCTGGTCGCGCAAGACGAGAACAACCTGGTGCTGTTGCTGGGCACTGCCCTGCCTGCCAACCTGCCGGCATCGCAACCGCTGAGCGCCGACATGCTCAACGAGCTGCCGCCAGGCCTGCCTTCGGAGTTGCTGCAACGTCGTCCGGATATCCTCCAGGCCGAGCACAGCCTCAAGGCCGCCAACGCGAACATCGGCGCTGCGCGTGCCGCGTTCTTCCCCAGCATCAGCCTGACGGCCAGTGCCGGTACCGCGAGTGGCGATCTGAGCGGCCTGTTCAAAGGCGGCTCAGGCACCTGGCTGTTCGAGCCGACGATCAATCTGCCCATCTTCAACGCCGGCAGCCTGCGGGCCAGCCTGGATTACTCGAAGATCCAGAAAGACATCGGCGTCGCCAACTACGAGAAGGCGATTCAGACAGCGTTCCAGGAAGTCTCCGACGGACTGGCTTCGCGCAAGACCTTCACCGATCAGTTGCGCGCCCAGACCGATTTCGTCAACGCCAACCAGGATTACTACCGCCTGGCCGAGCGTCGTTATCGTATCGGGATCGACAGCAACCTGACGTTCCTCGACGCTCAGCGTCAGCTGTTCAGTGCTCAGCAGTCGCTGATCACCGATCGCCTGTCGCAGCTGAACAGCGAGGTCAACCTGTACCGCGCCCTCGGCGGCGGCTGGTATGAACAAACCCCGACCGGCCAGCAACAGCCGACCACGGGCGATGTCCCCTCGACACGCTTGTTCTGATCCACGCTCAATAAAAAAACCCACCGTCTGGTGGGTTTTTTTATGGCTGTTGGCATCGCCCGTCAGTTCAGACAGCAGCCCTTACCGGCGGCAGGAGCTGCGCGAATGAATGCCTTCCCACAATGGAGATGCGCCCGAACTGGGTATCAGCTCAGCAGGAACTCTCTCACACGCAAGGTAAAAGTTTCGCCCAGTTCGACGTTGGAAAGGTGCGCCGCGTAGTAGTCAGACAGCTGCGAGCCATGGATATGGTTCTGCAGGTAGTGACCATCCGCCACCGTCGTCACTGCATCATGACTGCCGCATATGATCAGCGTGTCCACCGTGATTGACCCGACCTGCTTGCGAAAATCGACGTCGCGCACCGCAGCACAGCACGCGGCGTAACCCAGTGGCGAGGTCGCGGCCAATACGTCCGTAACCGCCTTGACCTTGTCGGCATGATCGCGCGCGAACTCAGGAGTGAACCAGCGCCCTACCGCACCGGCGCCTAATTCCTGCATCGCCTGTTCACCGCCTTTTTCGATCATCTCGATACGCGGTCCCCACATCTCCGGCCCCCCGATTTTGGCGGCGGTGTTGCACAGGATCAGCTTGTGCAGACGGTCATTGGCGTGAATGCCCAGCCACTGGCCAATCAGGCCGCCCATGGACAGCCCGCAAAAATGCGCGCGCTTGATATTCAGCGCGTCGAGCAAGGCCAGCACATCGCGGCCCAGCTGCTCGACGGTGTAAGGCCCTTGGGTGACGAGCGATTTGCCGTGGCCACGAGTGTCGTAACGAACCACACGGAATGACTGGCTGAACGCTGCGATCTGCGCGTCCCACATGTGCAGGTCGGTGCCCAGGGAGTTGGACAGCACCAGCACGGGCGCGTCGGCCGGCCCGTCGATCTGGTAATGCATTTCACCGTCTTCAAGTTGTACGAATGCCATAGCGGCCCCCTTTTGCGGACTGTCGTGAACGTCATGAGGAGTATGGAAGACGCGCGCCCGATTGCAGGCGCGCGCAGTGGATCAATGATCTTCGTGCAGATAAGCCGGCTTTTTCGGCAAGCGCAGGCTGAACAGGAAGGCAATCGCCATCATGGCGGTGACGTACCAGTAGAACGTGTTTTCCATGCCCATGTTCTTCAGGCCCAGCGCAACGTACTCCGCCGAACCACCGAAGATTGCGTTCGCCACGGCGTAGGCCAGGCCGACACCCAGCGCACGCACCTGCACCGGGAACATTTCGGCTTTTACCAGCCCGCTGATCGAGGTGTAGAAGCTGACGATGGCCAGCGCCAGCGTGATCAGGATGAATGCCATGATCGGGCTGGTCGTGGTTTTCAGCGTCAACAGCAGCGGAACCGTGCAGAGCGTACCCAGACCGCCGAACCACAGCATTGAAGCGCGGCGCCCGATCTTGTCAGCGAGCGCACCGAAGACCGGTTGCATGCACATGTACAGAAACAGCGCGCCGGTCATGATGTAGCTGGCAACCTTGGCGTCCATGTGCACGGTATTCACCAGGTATTTCTGCATGTACGTGGTGAAGGTGTAGAAAATCAGCGAACCACCGGCGGTGTAGCCCAGCACAGTGATGAACGCCGCCTTGTTGTCGCGGAACAACGCGGCCATGCTGCCGGCGTCCTTGTCCTGACGCGCTTCGGCGGTGGTGGTTTCCTTCAGCGAGCGGCGCAGCAACAGCGAGATGACGGCGGCAACGGCGCCGACCACGAAGGGAATCCGCCAGCCGTAGGCTTTCAGCTCATCGGCAGAAAGAAATTGCTGCAGGATGACCACGGTCAGAACCGCCAGCAACTGCCCGCCAATCAGCGTCACGTACTGGAACGACGCGAAGAATCCACGCTGCCCCCGCAACGCGACCTCACTCATATAAGTGGCCGTGGTGCCGTATTCACCGCCGACCGACAAGCCTTGCAGCAGACGCGCCACCAGCAGAAGAAACGGTGCCCACGCGCCGATCGAGGCGTACGTGGGCAGACACGCGATCACCAGCGAGCCACCGCACATCATGAGGACGGAAATCATCATCGAGTTTTTGCGGCCATGCTTATCGGCCACGCGACCGAACAGCCACCCGCCAATCGGACGCATCAGGAAGCCTGCAGCGAACACGCCTGCGGTATTGAGCAATTGCACGGTCGGGTCGTCGGAGGGAAAGAAAGCCGGTGCGAAATAGATCGCGCAGAAGGCGTAAACATAGAAGTCGAACCATTCCACAAGGTTGCCCGAAGAGGCGCCCACAATCGCAAAAATCCGTTTGCTCCTTTCTTCTCCGGTGTAGTGAGTCGTTGTCATTATTTTATCCCCAGTTTTTATAAGACCAGCTTCAAACCACCAGTCTACGACATAGTCTGTAACAGTTAGACTTAAGCAGTAACACTTCGACATCACAAGGACAACCGCCCGAGCCATCAAGTTGCCTTTTCGTGGAGGCAACCGATGACTCGGGTGGCTGATTCGGTTGTGTGGCGCTTAGCGTTCGATCGCCAGAGCCAGGCCCTGCCCAACGCCGACGCACATGCTTGCCAATCCTTTGCTGCCGCCGGTTTTCTCCAATTGATGCAATGCCGTCAGAACCAGACGCGCCCCGCTCATCCCCAGCGGGTGTCCGAGAGAAATCGCTCCGCCGTTCGGGTTGACCTTGGGCGAATCGTCCGCAAGGCCCAGTTCGCGCATGACCGCCAGGCCCTGGCTGGCAAACGCTTCGTTGAGTTCGATGACGTCGAAGTCCGATACCGCCAGACCCAGCCGCTCCACCAGTTTGCGAACGGCCGGCACCGGGCCGATGCCCATGACCCGAGGTTCGACGCCAGCGCTGGCCATGCCCAGTACGCGGGCGCGAGGGGTCAGACCGTGCTTTTTCACCGCATCGGCGGACGCGAGAATCAACGCCACCGCACCGTCATTCAGGCCTGCCGCATTGCCCGCCGTGACCGTGTTGCCGGGGCCGTTGACCGGCTTGAGTTTGCTCAGTGCCTCCAAAGTGGTGTCTGCGCGAGGGTGCTCGTCCCTGTCGACGATGGTTTCGCCCTTTTTGTGGGCGATGCGCACCGGCACGATTTCTTCAGCGAAGAAACCCGACGCCTGTGCCGCTGCGGTCCGTTGCTGACTGCGCAACGCAAAGGCGTCCTGATCTTCGCGAGAAACCTTGAAATCCTGCGCCACGTTGTCGCCGGTCTGCGGCATCGTTTCGACACCGTACTGATCTTTCATCTGCGGGTTGACGAAGCGCCAGCCCAAGGTGGTGTCTTCCAGCTTCTGGCCGCGACCGAACGCTGTGTCTGCCTTGCCCATCACGAAGGGCGCGCGGGACATCGACTCGACGCCGCCGGTAATCGCCAGCTCCATCTCGCCACAGGCAATGGCGCGGAACGCCGTGCCCACCGCATCGAGGCCCGATGCGCACAGGCGATTCAACGTCACGCCGGGTACGGTTTCCGGCAGTCCCGCCAGCAGCGCGGCCATGCGCGCCACGTTGCGGTTGTCTTCACCGGCCTGGTTGGCGCAGCCGAGGAACACCTCGTCGACCTGATTCCAGTCGACCGAAGGATTGCGCTCCATCAACGCCTTGATCGGCAAGGCCGCTAGGTCGTCGGCACGAACGGTCGCCAATGCGCCACCGAACCGGCCAATGGGCGTGCGGATCGCGTCGCAGATAAATACTTCACGCATCATGCTTCTCCCGGCGCCTGACCGTGAGCGGCGGCGGTACGCGCTTCCAGATCACGCAGGGCGTTCAATTCGTATTCGGAAGGCGCTTCGGACACCGCCACGTTGTCGGCAAAGCGAACGTCCCAGCCGGTCGCGGCGATCACCTGTTCACGGGTAACGCCTGGGTGCAGCGTGGTGACGACAAACTCATGGGTGTCGGCTTCAGGTTCCATGATGCACAGGTCGGTGATGATCCCGACCGGGCCGGCCCCAGGCAGACCGAGGCGTTTGCGCGAGTCACCGCCCTCGCCATGGCCGACCGACGTTACAAAATCCAGTTTGTTGACGAAAGCCCGCGAGGACTGTTTCAGGATGATCAACACCTGCTTGGCAGAACCTGCAATCTCCGGCGCGCCGCCGGCACCCGGCAGACGCACTTTCGGGTTGTGATAGTCGCCCACCACCGTGGTATTGATGTTGCCGAAACGGTCGACCTGCGCAGCGCCAAGGAATCCGACATCCACCCGACCGCCTTGCAGCCAGTAGCGGAAAATTTCGCTGGTCGAGACCACTGTGTCAGCGGTTTCAGCCAGTTCCCCATCGCCAATGGACAGCGGCAGAACATTGGGCTTCGCGCCGATGGGGCCGGATTCGTAGATCAGCACGACGTCAGGCGATGAGGTCAGTCGGGCAAGGTTGGCAGCCTTGGATGGCAAACCGATGCCGACGAAGCAGACCGAGCCATTCTTCAAACGCCGGGCAGCGGCCACGGTCATCATTTCACTGGTGGTGCAGGTCATTATTTTGCCTCCGAAGCGTGGGCCAGCTTGCTCTGGAATTCACTGAAATCACGCGTGCCGTGGATGTATTCGTCGATCCATGCGGTAAACGCCTCACGGTCACGGCCGATCGGGTCCCACGCCTGATAGAAACGATTGCCGCGCTCGTAGTAACCGTGGGCGTAGGAAGGATGCGCTCCGCCGGGAACCACACACACCGCGCTCAATGCCCAGGTGGGCAGGACGCAAGCGTTCATGGGGGCATTGAGGTCATCGACGATTTCCTCGACGGTCACGATGCAGCGCTTGGCAGACAGCGCGGCTTCTTTCTGCACACCGAGAATTCCCCACAGCAACACGTTGCCCTTGCGATCAGCCTTCTGCGCGTGGATTACGCTGACGTCTGGCCGCACGGAAGGCACTGCCGCCAGCACTTCGCCGGTAAAAGGACACGTCACCGATTTGATCAGCGGGTTGACCTTGGGCAAATCAGAACCGGCGTAGGCACGCAGCACCGCGAATGGCAGGCCGGAGGCGCCAGCCACGTAGGCATTGGCCAGGTCGGCGTGGCTGTGCTCTTCGATTTCCATCGGTTGCGGCCACTGTTTCTCGACCGCGTCACGCAGCCGGTGCAGGGACCCCACGCCAGGGTTACCGCCCCACGAGAAAATCAGCTTTTTCGCACAGCCTGCACCGATCAACTGGTCGTAGATCAGATCCGGAGTCATGCGAACCAGCGTCAGGTCCTTCTTCTTCTGTCGAATGATTTCGTGACCGGCCGCTGTAGGAATCAGATGGGTGAAGCCTTCCAGCGCAACGGTGTCGCCATCGTTGACGAATTGCTTCACGGCATCGTGCAGGGAAAGAATTTCAGCCATGGGGTGC
>Ga0213834_100134_pt1 | contig 72137 bp, 62 predicted proteins | sample SWPTP12_FD_160580 | JGI IMG/M metagenome (GOLD analysis project Ga0213834, IMG submission 160580) | Coastal seawater microbial communities from Marineland, Florida, United States - SWP TP1 #2 | ecosystem: Environmental > Aquatic > Marine > Coastal | place: USA: Florida | collected 2016-08-06 | reverse complement strand
GATCCACGAGCTCAAGAAGCTCACGGACGAGAATGAAGGCATAGACACGACCGACGAGATTACCCGCCTTGAAGGCCGGGTGAAGGAAGCGGTCAAGGACATCTATTCCAAGCTCGGCGCCTGGGAGAAGACGCAGGTTGCCCGCCATCCGCAGCGCCCGCATTTCGTCGATTATGCCGCAAAGCTGTTTACCGATTTCACGCCGCTTGCCGGCGACCGCAATTTCGGTGAAGACGCGGCGATCCAGGCAGGCCTTGCCCGTTTCAACGGTATGCCTGTCGCGCTGATGGGCCAGGAAAAGGGTCACGACACCAAGAGCCGCCTGAAGCACAATTTCGGCAGCCCGCGTCCCGAAGGCTATCGCAAGGCGATCCGCATCATGGAAATGGCCGACCGCTTCGGTCTTCCGATCATCTCCCTGATTGATACGGCAGGCGCCTATCCGGGCGTCGGCGCGGAAGAGCGCGGCCAGGCGGAAGCCATCGCCCGCTCGACGGAAATGTGCCTTGGCGTGAAAGTCCCGTTGATCTCCATCGTCATCGGCGAAGGCGGCTCCGGCGGTGCGATTGCCATCGCCACCGGCAACCGGGTCTATATGCTCGAGCACTCGATCTATTCGGTCATCTCGCCGGAAGGCGCCGCCTCCATCCTGTGGCGCGATTCGACCCGCGCCCGTGAAGCTGCGACTAACATGAAGATCACCTCCGACGACCTGAAGGGTCTCGGCATCATCGACGAGATCATTCCGGAGCCGATCGGCGGCGCGCATCGCGACCCGGAAACCGTTATTGCTGCCACCGGCAAGGTGATTGCTTCGGCTCTGGAAGAACTTGGGAAGCTCTCCGGCATCGAGTTGCGCAACCAGCGCCGGCAGAAATTCCTCGATATCGGCCGCAACCTGTAGGATTAGGCGTAAAACCGATCGTCTGCCCCTGAAATTGCCAAAATCGCCGGTATAGGACTTTGGCAATTGCCGGTGTGCGGTGAAAACCGCGGCGGTTTCGCTAGACAGCCGCGTGCAAGCGTTTAAGAAGATGTAAAGCTTACCGTCTTATTGATCGTGTCTCGTACGGTTTTGTTCGCCATTCCTGATATGTGGTTTGTCTCGATGCGCCTGAAACACATCGCCTTCGCCCTTCTTGTCGCAACGGCCCTTACCGGCTGTAACGATACGCTGGACTCTGCAAAGATCGATCTCTCGACCGTCAAGAACAAGAAGGAGCAGCCTCTTCCTTCCAGCATCGTTGCCGAGATGCAAAAGAGGAACATGCCGCGCCAGTCGCCGATCATGATCCGCATCCTCAAGGAAGAGGGTAAGCTCGAGATCTGGAAGGCGAAGGCCGACAACCGCTTCGACGTCATCAAGAGCTATGACATCTGCGCCTGGTCCGGAAAGCTCGGACCGAAGGTGAAGGAAGGCGACCGTCAGGCGCCGGAAGGCTTCTACAGCCTGACCCCTGCGCACCTGAACCCCAATTCGCAGTATTACCTCGCCATCAACACCGGCTTCCCGAACCGCTACGACGCCGCCAACGGCCGCAGCGGCACCAATCTGATGATCCACGGCGCCTGCTCGTCGTCGGGTTGCTACTCCATGACCGACGAACAGGTTCTGGAAATCTACGCCTTTGCACGCGACGCCTTTAAGGGCGGCCAGACCTCGATCCAGCTGCAGGCGCTTCCCTTCCGCATGAGCGCGGAAAACATGGTGCGCCACCGCGACAACCAGAACTATGACTTCTGGAAGATGATCAAGACCGGCTACGACAATTTCGAAGTGACGAAGCGCCCGCCGGAAGTGAACGTCTGCGAAAAGAAATACGTCTTCAACCAGCAGGCGGACAGCAACGGCAAGTTCGCACCGGCCGCCGCCTGCCCGACCATGTCGACGCCGCCGACGCTGGTATCCGCACTGTCGTCCTATTCCAAGACCTACGAACTCGCCTATCAGAAGGCGATGGACAAGTATGACGGCAAGGTCTGGTACGAACCGACGGAAGCCGAGCGCAAGGCTGTCGTTGCCGGCAAGCGCAAGGGCCGTGAACTCGCCTATGCGCCGACAGGCACCTCGCTGGAAGCCGGCAAGCTGCTGAGCCAGTCGGAATTCAAGCAGATGATGGAAAAGCGCATGGCCTCGGGCGGCGAGAAGCCGGCGACCACCGTGCTTGCCTCCGCTGGCCCGACGTCTGCCCGTACAGCCTCGATCAACGAGCGTATGATGGTAAAGCAGGACCGCCTGCCTGCAACGACGACCGGCTCGATTGCCAATACGCAGTTGCGTGGCGCCCAGACCGCCAGCGTTCCATCGGCGCCGGCACCACAGGCTGCAACGCCGACCGTTCAGACAGCGCAGGGCACGACCGTTGCCGTTCCTGTGCCGGAACAGAACCCGCTTGCCTATACGGCAACACAGCCGGTGACCGAGACCGCCAAGAAGCCCGCCTGGAAGTTCTGGTCCAAGGACTGACGCCAGTGCCTGGGGAAGCCCTCGGAGAGACCTATGATCTTCGCGGGCTGAAATGCCCCCTGCCCGTGCTGAAGACCCGCAAGCGTCTGAAGTCCATGGAGACGGGCGCGTCTCTTACCCTGGAAACCACCGATCCGCTTGCAGGCATCGATATCCCGCATTTCTGCAGCCAGGACGGCCACGTCCTGCTCTCGTCCGAGCGGACCGAGACGGGCCACAGGTTCGTGATCCGCAAGGGTTGATTGCGCAACAGCATCAAATCGAAAATTGGAACTGGCGATGCAGCCTTAGAACTGCATGCCCGGCACGGCCAGCGGATTGTCTTCGAGCGCCGCACGATCCGGACGATCGATCTGCGGCTTGCCCGTGAAGGCCGCGAAAAGATCCTGCACGAACGCCTCCGGCAGATCCTGGGTGATCAGCACCATGCGCGTCAGACGATCGGAGCCTTCAGGCCATTTCGCCAGCCGTTCCGGCGGATGGAAAATGCTCTGCACGCCGTGCAGCACCAGCGGACGCTCGAGATTATCGGACATCGCCACGATCGCCTTCATGCGCAGAAGCTTTTCGCCATGCGCCGAGCGCAGCAGATCCACGAACATGCTGAGCGCCATCGGCTCGATCGGCTTGTCGTGGACGATCGAGAAGGAGCGAATGTTGGCGCCGTGCCGGTTTACATCGTGATGATGGTGGCCGTGATCATGAGGATCGTGCTTATGGTCGTGATGGTCGTGCCCGTGCCCGTGCCCATCGTGCCCATGCCCATGAGCCTCATGCGCGTGATCGTGCGCCACTTCTTCCCGCAGCCAGCGGCCGACATCGGCGATCTTTGTTTCCGGATCGTAGAGCCCGTTGACGAGGATCGCGGCGGCACCGGTGCTTTCGTCATCGCCATCGACGATGGGTGCCCGCGGGTTGAGCGCGCGCAGCCGGGCCCGCAGCGCGTCGCTCTCCTCCGGTGTGGACATGGAAAGCTTGGAGAGAACCAGCCGGTCGGCGACCGCAGCCTGCTTGACCGCTTCCGGATGACGATCGAGCGTCGAGATACCGTTGACCGCATCGACAACGGTGACGACGCCGTCGAGCTCGAAATTCTGCGCGATGACCGGGTTTCCCATGACCGACTGCATGACCGGCGCCGGATCGGCAAGGCCTGTCGTTTCGATGACCACCCGGTGGATCGGCTTCAGCCGCCCGGTCTGCACGCCGTCCATCAGCGTGGCGAGCGTATCGATCAGCTCTCCGCGCACGGTGCAGCACAGGCAGCCGTTGGAAAGTTCAAGCAGCGCATCGCCGGAGCTTTCGACCAGGAAATTGTCGATGCTCACATCGCCGAATTCGTTGATGATGACGGCCGTGTTGCTGGCGGCCGGATCCTTCAGGATCCGGTTGAGAAGCGTGGACTTGCCCGCCCCCAGAAAGCCGGTGAGGATGGAAACCGGAATGCGACCGCTAAAGGACATGTTTTAGTACCTTAAAGTTCAGCCAGCTCTTTAGAGATTGGCTGGGCGCGGCTGCGGGATCGGCACGGACTTTGTGCCCGTATTGGCATCCGGTACGTCTTCGCCGCCGAGGATGAGGCTTGTCACCGCATATTGCGGCGGACGCGTCATCTCGTGGATAAAGGGCGAATGCAGAACGGTGCGCCCGGCATCGTCGCGATTTTCACTGCGGACTTTGGCAGCCTTCGGATTGCAGATCTCGGCGCTGACATCATTCACCTCGGCCGTGTTTCCATAGGGCGGCAGCGAGGCGAGCGGCACGCCTTCGTTTGACTGGGAGGTGAGCCCCTGCTGCAGAAGGTTCGCAGTATCATCCGCACGGCCGGCGAGACTGTCAGACCCGAGCACGACCGAAATCACCGTGCGGCCGTTGCGGGTGGCCGAGCCGATCTGGTTGAAGCCGGCGGCACAGATGAAGCCGGTCTTCATGCCGTCGGCCCCATCAAAGCGGCCGATCAGCGTGTTGAAGTTCGGATACTGCTTCTTGCCGGTATCGATGCCTTCCAGCGAGAAATAGCTCTGGTACTGCGGAAATTCCCGCTTCAGCGCCAGCGTCAGCACGGCGAGATCGCGCGCCGTGGTAAACTGGCCCTTGCCCGGCAAGCCATGCGGATTGATGAAATGGCTCGATGCCATGCCGAGCCCCTGCGCTTCGGAATTCATCATTTCCACGAACTGGTCGAGCGAGCCACCCACCGTTTCGGCGACGGCCACGGCGATATCGTTGGCAGACTTGACGAGAAGGATCTTCATCGCATTGTCGAGCGTCAGCCGCGTGCCCGGTTTGAAATACATCTTGCTGGCCGGCTGGTCCGTCGCCTTCTTGCTCATCACCACCTGGGTTTCGAGCGAAAGACGGCCGCTTTTGATCGCCTTGAAGGTGACATAGGCCGTCATCAGCTTGGTCAGTGAAGCCGGATACCATTTCAGGAACGCATCCTGATGGGCGATGACCCGCCCGCTCTTCACATCGACGATCAGCCGCGGATTGGCCGCAGCGCTGCCGGCGGAAACGAGGAGGCCTAGTGCCGCAATGGCGGAGACCACCCGAACGGCGGTCGCGGATTTCAGATGCAAGAATGACAAGAGCGTTCCTCGTCGCTGGAGCCGGGAATGGAGGCCCGAAACGTTTGGCGCATATGTGGCCACTGTGGCCAAGCAATGGCAAAGATGATTGATTACGTCAATCAGGCGAGGCACACTCCCTTCGGGAGGATGGGTCACAACCTTATGAGCAGCAGCACAGGAAATCCGAATGCCCATCTTGAACCGCGCCACCGAACTTCAAGGCGAAGTCAGCGAATGGCGACGACATCTCCACGAAAACCCCGAGATTCTCTATGACGTCGTTGAGACCGCAGCTTTCGTTTCGGCCAAGCTGAAGGAATTCGGCGTCGACGAGGTCGCGACCGGCATCGGCCGCACCGGCGTTGTCGGCATCATCAGGGGCAAGGGCGCCGCGGGCTCAGGCGCAGGGAGCAGCGGACGCACGATCGGTCTGCGCGCCGACATGGATGCGCTGCCGCTGACCGAGCTCACGGGCAAGCCCTGGGCCTCGAAAACCCCTGGCAAGATGCATGCCTGCGGCCATGACGGGCACACGTCCATGCTGCTGGGTGCTGCAAAATACCTTGCCGAAACCCGCAATTTCGAAGGCTCCGTGGCGCTGATCTTCCAGCCCGCCGAAGAAGGCGGCGCCGGCGCGCTGGCGATGATCGAAGACGGCATGATGGAGCGCTTCGGCATCGACGAGGTCTACGGCATGCACAATATGCCGGGCATTCCCGTCGGCCAGTTCGCCATCCGCAAGGGCGGGATCATGGCCGCACCCGACCGCTTCACTATCACCATCAAGGGTCGCGGCGGCCACGCGGCCCAGCCTCACAAGACGATCGACCCGATCTTCATCGGCTCGCAGCTGGTGGGCAGCCTGCAGGCAATCGCCGCCCGCAATGCGGACCCCGTCCAGTCGGTGGTGATATCAGTGACCCGCTTCGATGCCGGCACGACGCACAACATCATCCCCGACAACGCGATCATCATGGGCACGGTGCGCACGCTGAACGAAGACACCCGCGACCTTGCCGAAAACCGCATCCGCCAGATCGTCGAAGGCTTGGCAAGCGCCCACGGCGCCGGCTGGTCGATCGACTACGAGCGCAAATGCCCTGTGACGTCCAACCATGACAGCGAAACCGACCACGCGATCGGCGTCGCCTCATCCATCGTTGGCACCGCCAATGTGGATGCCAACGTCGAACCGACCATGGCCGGCGAAGACTTCGCCTTCATGCTCAAACGCCGCCCCGGCGCCTTCATCTTCATCGGCAACGGCGATACGGCAGCGCTGCACAACCCCAACTACGACTTCGACGACGAAGCCCTCGCCTACGGCATCTCCTACTGGGTCAAGCTCACGGAGCAGCGCCTGTCACCATAACCCGCAGAAAAACACTTGGCTAAACGCATCACCTTTTGTATGGGTTTTGCCGAGTGGTCCCATAGCTCAGCAGGATAGAGCGCAAGATTCCTAATCTTGAGGCCATTGGTTCGAATCCAATTGGGATCACCACATTTGCAGGACTTTTGGGGCGTCCGCGTTCCCGGCGCTCCCACAAACTGATCATTCGCTGGCTGATTACGTCCGAGTTCGCTCAGCCGTTACCCGCGACGTGATGCGTTGCTGCACAGTAAGAACAGCTCAGCACCACAACCATCCGCTACCGTCGAAATACGCAAACTCAGAACCGCGGCGAGAACTCGTAGTTGCAAAGGATTTGCTTCGACCCAAGCCATCGTAACTGCTTTGCTGCGGCCATGCTCAACGTCTCGATTTTGGCCAGGCTTGAATTTTCGCATGGCTCTTTCAACACACAACAGAGCGCCTGCAAAATTCATCAAACAGCGGATCAACTAAATCCCGACCTCGACGAAATTTATACTGTTTAGCTCGAATTTATTTAACGTTGCCTCGAGACAAGATTGAAGATCGGTGTCCAAGGCCATTCTGATTGCGCTGATCATCTCTGCCTCGAAAGCATCGATGCTGTCGTAAGCGATCAGGTTGGACGACGAAGCCGCCTTACACAGCACTTCGACAACGCGTCTTTCGTTCGTGAGGCCCCTCAATGCTCCAGCGCAGGCGACCACGGCATCATGGTAAGCTGCGTCCCGGGAACCCGGCCACGCTTCGATCAAATACTTCGCCGCCTCCTTCGTGCTTTTGATACGCACAAAGGTCTTGGTTTCCCCCCGCAACTCGATGGTGACGACGTTGTCCCATTCAGCCATGGCTATGCTCGCCCAATCCGCAAGTAGAGCTAATTTAGCGGGCAATACTTGAGCGGGGCTGGTGACTGTCGTGTGGAAAAGAGGACCTGGCGATGTAGTAGATCGGCGCCAATGTACGAGATCGACTTGAAGTCGATACCTATAGAAAGCGGGTAATTGGCCAACGTGTAGCGCCAGCAGGTCAAACTCTTATACCAGTGTACGATGTCTACATATTGCGCCACGCCTTTCATTTCCCGAAGGCCGCTCCCGTGGCTGAGAACGCGCGCTTTCGGAAGGATGTCGCGTTTTTCCCTACGAAAATTCCGTGTTCCCGGGATTACGTTCTCGGAGATTTCGCCGTCCATTCGGGACCACCAATTCCGCACCCTCCTCGTCTATACTTGCGGCGTGGCCTGCTTCCTGGCGCGATTTGTGCGCAATGGGCGGGTCGCCCCCTTGAGCACGAAACCGAGAATGCCGGCGGCGACCCAGCCGGCGAAGAAGCCACCGCCGGCCCAGGTGAGGCCGGCGGAGTCGATCGGCACGGCCGGCACATAGTCGCGCCATGTGTTGGTGAAGGTCATGGGGTCGGCGTTGCGCATCACCACGAATGGCTTGATCGGCAGCGAGGCCTTGATCAGTTCGTCCTGCTGCGTCAGCAAAGTCTCGTAACGCTGAGAGATGCCGCGCATCGTGTCGCCCTGGTCGCGCAGGAAGGTTTCCGGCAAGCTCGAATAGACGTTGAGCGCTTCTTGCCGGCCAAGACCGTGGTGGTTGGCCTGGGTGTCGAACTGGGTGATCATCACCTTCAGCTCATCGAGCGCGCCGCCGATGCGCTGGCGGTATTGCTGGGCAAACTCGGGCGCCTGAGAGAAAACCAGGCCGCCCAGTATCGCTGCAGCCATCGTCAGCATTCGTCCGAACATCAGCATCGCATCACCCCGTTCGTGGAACCCTTTCACAACGGGAGATACCTGGAAAGGTTGCGGAAAGGAATACTGGTGGCATTTTGAGGCGCCTCACAGTTGCGCTTTTCCCGCTGCGGCGACCTCGTTGATCTGAAAACCCACGGCGAACGGTTCAGGTCTTGCGGACATGCTCCATACGGAAGCCGAGGCCCATCAGTCGTCCCGAGAGATGGGCGAGAAGCGGAAAGCGGGCGATGCCGCGGATAAAAGCTGGCGGGCCTTTGCGTTTTTGCGCATCGACCTCATCGCTGCGGCGGCTCGAGCGCATCATCAGCTGCAGTTTCTGCGTGGCGCGCGTCGGAAAGCTGCGGCGCTTTTCCACGGCCGCGAGATCCGCATCCGAGAGCCTGTTTTCGCGCAGCGGCTTTGCCAGAATGTTTGCCGTCGCCACCGCATCCTGGATGGCAAGGTTGACGCCAACGCCGCCGATCGGCGACATCGCATGCGCCGCATCGCCGATGCAGATCAGGCCGCTGCGCCACCATTGTGTCAACCGGTCGATCCGTACGGTCAAAAGGCTGACGTCGTCGAAGGAGGAGATCTCCGCCATCCGCGCGGCCGGAAGCGGCGAAACGTCCACCACTCGCTGACGAAAAGCCTCGATGCCTTTTTCGCGGATGTCTGCATAGGTCGTGCGACGGACCACATAGCCGCATTGCCAGTAGTCACCCCGGTCGATCAGCACCAGACCCTGGCTTGGACCGGCATGCCCCATCACCTCGTTCGGGTCATCCTTCTGCTTGGAAAGCTTCATCCACAGGACTTCGCTCGGCTCTCCAAAGCTTTCGACAGTGAGGCCGGCCTTTTCCCGGATGATGGAATTGCGGCCATCGGCCCCGACGACGAGTTGCGAGCGGATGGTCAGCGGACCATCCGGCGTTTCGACGCAGAGGCCGGCAATTGCGTCCTTCTCCTCGATGAGCCCGGTTACCTTGGCATCCATGATCAGCTTGAAATTGGGATAGCTTTGCGCCTGCCTTGCCATGAAATTCAAAAAATCCCATTGCGGCATGAAGGCGATGAAACGGTTCTTGACCGGGAGACGGGAGAAATCCGCCATGGTGATCGTCTCGCCGCCCATCTGCGCGGAAAGCTTTGGCGCCCTTGTATGCGGCAGTGCCAGAAAGTCATTGATCAGGCCGAGCTCTGTGATCACTTCCAGCGTCGAGGGATGGATGGTATCGCCACGGAAATCGCGCAGGAAATCCGCGTGCTTTTCGAGCACGACCACATCGACGCCGGCCCGCGCCAGAAGAAAGCCCAGCATCAGGCCCGCCGGCCCTGCCCCGGCGATGACACACTGGGTTTCGATCTTCTGGGTTTCGATCGTCTGGGTCTCGATCGTCTGCATATCCGTCATGACCTATCGGGCTCTTCGAAAGTTCGGAGTTGAGCGCTTACACTTGTGAGCCGCTGCTTTCTCTTTTAGACCAGCGGTCACCGTAAAGACAGGACATACCATGGCCGAAACCGGCAAGCGTCGCATCAGCATTCTTGGTTCCACCGGCTCGATCGGCGTCAACACGCTCGATGTCGTGAGCCAGCTTGGCGGGCGCGACGCATTCGATGTCGTAGCAATTACCGGCAACGCCAATGTCACATTGCTGGCCGAGCAGGCGATAGCCTGCGGTGCAGCGCTGGCCGTAACCGCCGATGATGCCCATTACGACGCGCTGAAATCGGCACTGTCAGGCACCGGGATCGAGGTCGCGGCAGGACGCGCGGCGCTGATCGAAGCGGGTGCACGACCATCCGACCTGGTGATGGCGGCAATCGTCGGGACTGCCGGCCTTGCGCCGACGCTTGCTGCTGCGGAACGCGGAGCAGACATCGCCCTTGCCAACAAGGAGTGCCTGGTTTCCGCCGGCGAACTCTTCGTTCGGGCGGTGGCCGAGGGCGGCGGTCGGCTGATCCCGGTCGACAGTGAGCACAGCGCGATCTTCCAGTCGCTGGAAGACGACCAGCACCATGCGGTGGAACGCATCGTTCTGACCGCGTCCGGCGGACCGTTCCGGACATGGAGCCGCGAGGAGATGGCCGGCGTCACGGCAGAGGTTGCCCGCGCCCATCCCAACTGGTCCATGGGGCTAAAGATCTCGATCGGCAGCGCCTCGATGTTCAACAAGGCGCTTGAAATCATCGAGGCGAAGCACCTGTTCAATATCAGGCCGGACCAGATTGAGGTGATCGTGCATCCGCAATCCATCATTCATTCCATGGTGGGTTACCAGGATGGATCCGTCATTGCGCAGCTCGGCAGTCCGGATATGCGCACCGCCATCGGCTATGCGCTGACCTATCCCGAGCGGCCGAAGCTGAATGTGGAGCGGCTCGATTTCGCCAAGCTCGCACGGCTGGATTTCGAAGCGCCGGACGAGGTTCGGTTTCCGGCACTCAGGCTCGCCCGCACTGCGCTGGAGCGCGGCGGCGCGCAGGGCGCGATCATGAATGCCGCGGAAGAGAGGGCGTTTCAAGCCTTCTGCGCCGGCAGGATCGGCTTTCTCACCATGGCGGATGTCGTCGAAGACGTGATGGACGCGATGATGGGCCACGCTGCCACAACGATGGATGCCGTGTTTGCAGCAGACGCTGAAGCACGCCGCCGTGCCGACGAAATCATCGACAAACGGGTAATGGCCGCCTAAGCGCCCAAAGCCATCGGCTACGGCGGGACGGCCGCGTGATCAGACAAGTTCATTGCGTGATGTGAAGACGGGCGACTTGTAGCGCCCGGCATCCCCGTGACACGCACGGGGATGAGGCAGACGTCGTGTCAGGCGACCTGGCGTGCCAATGCGCAGCGCGACCACAGCTGATGCAGCGAGCTGACCAGATGTTCCAGATCCGCATCCGTATGCAGCGGCGTCGGTGTGATGCGCAGGCGCTCGGTCTTTTTCGCAACCGTCGGATAGTTGATCGGCTGGACATAAACGTCGCAGGTGTCGAGCAGGATGTCGGAGATCCACTTGCACTTGGCCGCATCGCCGACCATGACAGGCACGATATGGCTTGGGTTGTGCATATGCGGGATGCCCTGCTGGTCGAGCATCATCCGCAGCTTCTTGACGCGGTCCTGGTGACGCACGCGCTCGAACGGGCTTGCCTTGAGGTGGCGGATCGAAGCGATCGCGCCGGCCGCAAGTGTCGGTGGCAAAGCCGTGGTGAAGATGAAACCGGATGCGAACGAACGAATGAAGTCGCACAGCGCCGTTGATGCCGCGATATAGCCGCCCATGACGCCGAAAGCCTTGCCAAGCGTACCTTCGATGATCGTCAGACGGTCCATGAGGCCTTCGCGTTCGGCAATGCCGCCGCCGCGCGGGCCGTACATCCCGACCGCATGAACTTCGTCGAGATAGGTCATCGCACCGTATTTGTCGGCAAGATCGCAGATCTCCTTGATCGGCGAGATATCGCCGTCCATCGAGTAGACGCTCTCGAACGCGATCATCTTGGGCGCCTTCGGATCGGCTGCCGCAAGCTTTGCTTCCAGATCGTTCAGATCGTTATGCTTCCAGATCACCCGGTCGCATTTGGCATAGCGGATGCCCTCGATCATCGAGGCATGGTTCAACGCGTCGGAAAAAATGATCAGACCGGGGATCTTCTGGCCAAGCGTACCCAGCGTCGCCCAGTTGGAGATATATCCGGACGTGAACACGAGCGAGGATTCCTTGCCGTGAAGGTCAGCGAGCTCCTGCTCCAGAAGAACATGGTAGTGGGTGGTGCCAGAAATATTCCGGGTGCCTCCCGCACCCGCGCCACAGTGATCAATGGCCTCGTGCATGGCCTCGATCACGGCCGGGTTCTGGCCCATGCCGAGATAATCGTTGGAACACCAGACGGTAACCTCTCTCGGTCCCTCGGGCGTATGACGCGTCGCGCGCGGAAAACTTCCGCGATGCCGCTCGAGATCGGCGAACACGCGGTAGCGGCCTTCCGAATGAAGTCCGTCCAGTTCGCTTTTGAAAAATGCCTCGAAATCCATGTCACACTCCAGAACCTACCCCGGTTTTGGGTCCGGTTTCGCCATGCGTCAAGCCCGAATAGGTCAATTTGCCCCGACCTGCGGCGAAAAGTCCGATTTTTTGGAACAATTCCAATGAAGCGAAACTACCATTGAATTCTGCCAAAATCGTTACGAGTCAGGCGACCCCGAAAAGACGAAAGACTTTCCGAACAATCGGCTCGATCTGGCGTGATGCGACTTCCCCCACCTTCTCATCATTCCCCAAGTCGGCCGGCCGATCAATCCCCATTTCATACCGGCGAAACCTGACTGAAAGCGGATTTTTGCCACAGCCATCGAAGAATGAGATCAGAATGTGTCTTGCTTATATGGACTATTTGAAGAGCCGGCCTATTGTTCATCGGATGCACAAAAGCCCGGCGTGCGCACCTGCAAGGGTTTCGCCGGACACAATCAACCGGCAGGAACTACTCAGGAGGAATTCATGAAAAAGGCTTTGATGCTTCTCGTGCTCGGCGCATCTCTCGCGAGCTGCACCGCGACTGAAAAGGGTGCCGGTATCGGCGCTGCATCCGGCGCCATCATTGGCGGCGCAGTCACCGGTAACGTCCGCGGCGCAGCCGTCGGCGCAGCCATCGGCGGCGTTTCCGGTGCGGTCATCGGCAACGTGTCGGAACAGCCGGGCCAGTGCTATTATCGCGATCGCTACGGCCGTCGCTACATCGACGATTGCCCGCGCCGTTACTAATCGGAGCGGCGCTCGACGAGCACCGCAAGACTGTGGCCCTGGAGCATGCTCCAGGGCTTTTTCATTTATGAAGACATACTTATCGACGAGACGGGGGTACCCCGTTAAACAATTTGCGGCTACACAAGACCAGGAGCTGGTCATGATGGCCGGGGCGGTGATAAGTCGGCAATAAGTTAGCGTATGCAGAACGTAAGCAGCGGGCGGAAGAAGATGAATTACCGGAGGACCGGTTCCGTCGCAGCGATTGCGGCCGCCCTTCTTTGTTCGCCTGCGCTCATCGAGAGCGCCTACGCTTTCAAGCTTTTCGGCATTACACTGTTTGGCGACGACGAGGACAAGGTCGAGGTGATCGACCCGGTCCGCTACGACGCGACTCTGGAAGCCGGTGATGCGGACAAGAAACTCAAGGATCGCCTGGAAACCGCGGCATCGCTGATCGCCGACAAGGACGAGCCTGTATCCGGTGATCTCGGCATCGTCATCAAGGCCCGCGAAGACCGGGACCGCCTGGTTGCTGTTCTCTACGAAGAAGCCCGGTATGGCGGGGTCGTCCGTATCTCTGTTGCCGGAACGGATATCGACGCGCTGCCACCCAACCCCACCTTCGACCACTCATCACCCGTTCCCGTGACGGTTCAGATCGAACCCGGACCGGTTTTCAAACTTGGCTCGGTGCGGTTCGACAAGGATGCGGCCGGTCGTAACCCCGCGGACTACGATCTGGAGCCTGGCGGCGAAGCCGGCTCGCGCGTGATTCTGAAAGCCGGCGAAAAGCTGCTGGTCGACGTCAAGGCAGAAGGTCGACCGCTTGCCAAGCTGACCGAACGGCAGGTGACCGCCGACCATCGCACCAACACGGTCGATGTCGTGCTCGGCGCCATCTCGGGCCCGATCGCACCGTTTGGCATGGTCACGGTCAAAGGCTCGCGCACAGTCGACCCAGCCTTCATCAAACGCTATTCCCGCCTCGACAAGGGTGGCCGCTATTCACCGGTGCAGCTGAAAAAGGCCAATGACCGGCTGCGCGAGCTCGGTGTGTTTTCGAGCGTCACGATTCAGGAATCCGATGCACTTGCGCCGGATGGATCGCTGCCGCTGATGATCGAGGTTTCGGACGGCAAGCAGCGGTATTTCGGCTTTGGTGCCGAATACTCTTCGCTCGATGGAGCGGGTCTCTCGGGTTACTGGGGGCATCGCAATCTGTTTGGCCAGGCCGAATCGCTGCGCGTGGAAGGCAAGGTCTCCGGCATCGGCGCAACGACCGACGTCACCACATTCGACTATTCCGCCGGTATCGTCTTTACCAAGCCGGGCTTTCCCGTGCCTGAGGCAACGTTCGAATCGCGCCTGGAAGCCAAGAGCGAAAATCCAGACGATATCTACGACGCGCAGTCGATCGCCTATTCGGCCGGCTTTTCCTACGAACTCAACGACACCGACAAGCTCACCGCCGGCGGCGAAGTCGCGTATATTCTCGCCGACGATGCCTTCGGAAAGAATGAGTACCTGACGTTCAGCGTGCCTGTCGGCTTCGAACGCGACGCGCGTGACAACAAACTGGACCCAACCGAAGGTTACCGCGCAACGCTTTCCGCCAAGCCTAGTTATGAGTTCTTCAATCAAAGCATTTTCTCGTCTTTCGAGGGCTCGATTTCCGGGTATCTCGGTTTGGGTGCAGAGGATCGGGTCGTGTTTGCAGGCAAGCTGAGTGCGGGGACGCTGGTCGGCGCCGACGAGCTGCAGGACATCCCAGCCACCAGGCGCTTTTATGCCGGCGGCGGCGGATCGGTGCGCGGCTATTCCTATCGCGAAATTTCGCCTTATAACGGCGATGACGAAGCGCTGGGCGGACGATCCTACACTGTGGCCTCTTTTGAAATGCGCGTAAAAGTGTCAGATAGCATCGGCATCGTACCGTTTCTCGACGTCGGTACGGTTTCGACCGAAATCGTGCCTGATTTTTCTGATATAAGAGCTGGAGCGGGGATCGGGTTGCGTTACGCCACTCCTTTCGGGCCGATCAGGCTGGACGTCGCGCTTCCGTTGCGACGCTATGACGACGGTAGCCAGTATGGAATTTATGCCGGCATTGGCCAGGCATTCTGAAAGGTAAAGTTGCCAGCATGACGCTTTTCGTTCGCCTGCTGAGATGGGTCTTCAAGGCCGCGATTGCCGCGGTCGGGGTCCTTTTCGTCATGGCGCTCGGCGTCGTCCTGTTCGTTGCATTGACGCCGTTCGGCGGAAACATTGCGGCAGAGCGGATCTCGGCGCTGGTGTCCACCCCGGACCGCAAGGTCAGTTTCTCTCGACCGGAAGGTCTGCTGTCGGGTGATCTGCGCATCGACAGCCTGACGCTGTCGGACAAGGACGGTGCCTATGCCGAAATCGGCGGCATCGAAGTCGACTGGTCGCCATCGGCGCTGGTCTCCGGCGTGTTCCGCGCAGACCGGGTTTCCGCAACGACCGTGAACTTCATTCGTCCGCCGCAGCCGGATGCGACCATAACGACGCAGAGCACGACAAAGTCGTCCGGCTCGCCGCTGCCGGTCGGCATTCGGGTCGCGCAGATAGATCTGCCGGATATCAACCTGTCGCAGGCTCTCTCCGGACGCGATTTTGCGCTGTCGGTGAAGGGCTCGATCGATGCGACCGGGCCCAACATCTCGCTCAAGCTGGAAGCAACCCGCAAGGACGAGATGGATGCGAAGGCATCCGCAGATATCGTCTACGCACCGTCGGAAAACCGCCTGCAGCTGAAGGCCTCGGTCTCCGAACCGCAGGGCGGACTGCTCGCCCGCCTGTTGCGCCTTCCCGGCGCTCCTGCCGTCGCATTGGGGCTGGATGGCGAAGGACCTCTCTCGAACTGGGCCGGCCGTCTCGTCGGCAATGTCGATGGCGCACCTGTCATCTCCGTGGACGGCAAACATGTCCTGGTCGACAACGGCGCCCACCGCGTGGAAATCATCGGTGGCGGCCAGCTTGCAACGCTGATGCCGCCAGCCTTCCGGTCGCTGGTCGAAGGTACAACGGACATCAACGTCGCCGCCATCTACGCGCCTTCGGGTCGCGTCGACATCCAGCGCGGCGACCTCACCTCCGGCGCCGTGAAGATTACCGCAAAGGGCGCATGGGACCCGAACGGCGACAACAGCCTGACGGCCGGCGTTTCCGGCACCAAGGGCCCGGTCTCGATCGCGTGGCCGATCAACGGCCAGGAGAGCCGCTTCTCCATTGATACGATCAATTTCACCCTGACCGGCGCCGCAGCCTCTGCCCGTTTCAATGCGACGGCAGCGCTGAATTCCGCAGAGCTTCCGCAAGGCCGGTTCGGCCAGGTGAGGCTACAGGCTGAAAGCGAGGATCTCGACCTCATCCAACGGGCCGGCAGCATCCGCAGCCGCCTGACAATTGGTCAGATGAGCTTCGTCAATCCCGACCTCAACCGTGTGATCCGCGGGCCGCTGACGCTCGACGCGCCACTTCGGCTGGCACCACCGGCCATCGGCCTGGATGCAGCGACGCTCGAAAGCGCCGGCATCAGCGGTACGGTCAGCGGCGCATTCGATACGTCGAAGCAGACAGTCACCGGCAATTTCCGCATTTCGACCAATGCCTCGGTCCTGCCGCCGTCGCTGGCACCGAAGTTTGAGGGCGCAATTGCCGCCGAAGGCTATGTCGACGCCTCCTCGGCAAACCGCATCAGCCTGGAAAACGTCACGCTGAAATCGAACGCACTCGAAGCCCGCGGCAACGTGCTCTATGAGAACGGCACGCTGGTCAGCCACCTTGCCGGACGCCTTCCGGACATCAAGCGCTGGTTGCCGGACGCCGAAGGCGCCGCAGGCTTTGACATCACCACCAGCGGCCCCACCACGGCACTGGCCGTCAAGGCCGTCGTCAACTCCGCCGAGGCAAGGCTCGTCGGCCGCAAGCTCGAAGATCTGAGCTTCACGATCAATGGCACCGCCAATCCACAGGCGCCGCAGGGCACGATCGTCGCCAAGGGCACTCTGGACAGCCAGCCGATCCGCATCAATGCCGATGTGCAGTCGGCGAACGGCCAGACGTCTGCCCCCAATATCGTCGCCGAAATCGGCCCGAACCGCCTGAACGGCGCACTGACCTTCTCGCCGGAATTCCTTCCCACCGGGGAAGTCACATTCAACTTCCCCGATGTGGCACTTCTTGCCGCACTCGCAGCCCAGCAGGCGCAAGGCGACCTTCGCGGTTCGGCGACCTTTGCCAATGTCGACGGCAAGGCGAGCGCTGTCGTGAAGGCCGAAGGTTCCTTGCTGAAGCGAGGTGCTATCGAGATCGCCCAACCCAAGGTCGACCTGACGATACCGGACCTAAAGGCGATTGCGGCTGCCGGTTCGATCAGTGCGGCGCGCATCGGCAGCGGCACCAACGTCATCGATAACATGCAGTTGGGTATCACCCACGGTGGTACGACGACGGACTTCAAGCTGTCCGCGACCTACGACAATGCGCCACTCGAGGGTGCCGGCGCGATCCAGACCGCGGACGGGCTTGCTGTCGAGATCAACAGCTTCAATGCGACTCCGCGCAAGATCCCCGTACGCCTCGCTGCCCCAACCCGGATCGTTGTCGAGAACGGCAACGCGCGGTTTACCGACTTTACCATTGCCACAGGCAACGGCCGTCTGTCTCTGAACGGGACCGCCGGCACGGCGCTTGATCTTTCCGCCAAGATCACGTCCCTGCCGGCCAGCCTGATCAACACGTTCGTACCCTCGATCAATGCAGCCGGCGTCATTTCCGGCACGATCAATGCAACGGGCACGACCTCTGCCCCGGCGATCAAATATGATTTGGAATGGAGTGATGCACAGCTTCGCCAGATGCGCGACGCTGGCATCGCACCCTTTCGACTCCAGGCTGCCGGAAGCTTCGCCGACCGTACAGTCACACTAGACCGCACCCGTCTCACGGGATCCGATGGTCTGGAACTGACTGCCGACGGACGCGTGATCCTCAACGCCGACGGCGCGCCGGCGCTCGACATCAATGCCAGGGCCAGATCTGTCCCGGCCAGTCTCGCAAATGCCTTCGTACAGGGCCTCGGCGCAAAAGGCGCGATCTCCGGGACCGTGGTGGCAACCGGAAGTCCCCAGGCGCCGGCCGTTCGTTACGATCTGCGTTGGGCGAACGCCTCCGTCAGCCAGTCGACATCCGCAGGCGTTGCTTCGGTGGATGTGACTGCCAAGGGTACCTATGAGGGTACGCGCGTAACCGTCGACCTCGGTCTCACCGGCGGCGGCGGTATTTCGCTCACCGGTGGCGGCGCTGTCTCGCTCGAAGGCGACAAGGCGCTGAACCTTAAATTCGATGGGCGCTTTCCGTTTTCCATACTCGCGGGCCAACTTGCCGCCCAGGGCTTCGTGCTGACAGGCACCGGCAATGTCGATCTCGGCATTCGCGGAACGGCCAAGGCACCGCTTCTCTCGGGCAGCGTCACCTCCTCAGGGGCGAAGTTCGTCGATGCCAGGCGCAATCTCGCCATCAACAATCTCGCTCTCAACGTTCGGCTCGACGGCACCCGCGCCACGATCGAGCGGCTGGGCGGAACGCTTGCAAGCGGCGGCACCGTCGCCGTGACAGGCTCTGTAGAGACGACCGAGGGCTTTCCGGCCGATCTGCGCATCGTCCTCAACAAGGCGAGCTATGCGGACGGAAACCTGTTTGCGGTCACCGCTGACGGAGATCTCACGATCAACGGCCCGCTGCTGTCGGGCCCGGCGCTGAAGGGCAAGGTGTCGCTGACCAAGGCTGCAATCACCGTGCCGGCCCGGCTTCCGTCATCACTGTCATCGATCGATATCCGCCACCGCAACGCCCCACGCGACGTTGTGCGCCAGATGGAGGAAATCCGGCCGAAAAGCGCAAAGGGTGCCAGCGAGCCGATTGCACTCGACCTGCAGATCCTGGCACCGAACGGTATCTTCGTGCGAGGCCGCGGTATCGACGCCGAGCTCGGCGGCGACCTGACGATCAGAGGCGACGCAGTCACCCCTGTCATTTCCGGTGGCTTCGACATGCGTAGAGGCCGCATTGTCATCCTGTCAAAGCGGCTGGACTTTACCGAAGGCAAGATCACCTTCGGCGGCGGTCTGGTACCGATCCTCGACATGGAAGCAAACACGAGCTCCGGCCAGACGACGATCACGGTGAACATTACCGGCGTTGCCAACGATCCGACGATTTCCTTCTCCTCCGCCCCTGCCCTGCCGCAGGACGAGGTTCTGGCACGACTGATCTTCAACCAGTCGATGTCGCGTCTGTCGCCGCTGCAGATTGCACAGCTGGCCGATGCCGTGACCCAGCTTGCCGGCGGGGGCTCGACGTCGCTGCTCGAAAAGCTGCGCAGCAACCTCGGCGTCGATGACCTCGACATCAGCACAGACGATACGGGCCAGACGACGGTATCGGTGGGGCGCTACATCAACAAGCGCACCTACTTCCAGGTCGAGCAGGGCGGCCAGAACGGCGCTCAGGCCACCATCAATCTGGATGTCGGGCGTGGCGTCAAGCTGAAGGCCGGCGCCGGCAGCGAAGGCGGCACCGCAGGCGTATTCTACGAAAAAGAATACTGACCAGGTGACGTAGAGCCACCCACAGCCCACCAGACGGGAAACATCCGACTGCCCTGAACGTGGCCGGCAACCGGGCTCAGCAAGAGCTGCCCTGCCTGCGGAGACATGCCAGAACATTAGCGAACTGGTGAGCAAGTTTAGAATTGCGAAATACTCTTCGCATACAGTTAGCGAATTGAAACTTGCCATACGGTTTGCAGCACCGTTGCGGAAAGGTCAGCAGCGCCAGCTGAAAGCCTTGAACCGGACCTGCCGCTGTCGCCGTAAAGGCCTGCACGAACCGGGAAGAACTTTGATGTCCGCGACGATCAACTCGAAGACTTACAGTGGCGATACGCTTGAGATCATCGCCTTCCGCCTTCACGATCAGGAGTTCTGCGTGAAGACCACCACCATCCGCGAAATCCGCGGTTGGGCCCCGTCGACACCGCTCCCGCATGCACCGGCCGACGTCATCGGCGTCATGAACCTGCGCGGATCCGTCATCCCGATCATCGATCTGGCCTTCAAGCTGGGCATGAAGAGCACTGTCGCCAACGAGCGGAGCGCGATCGTCGTCGCCGAGGTGCATAACATGGTCATCGGCATGCTGGTCGATCGCGTGTCCGACATCCTGACCATTCCCGCAAACACGGTTCAGCCGGTTCCGGAAGTCTCCGCTTCGTTCGACAAGTCATTCTCGGAAGGCATCATCGCCAACGAAAACGGCATGATCTGCTTCCTCAACCTGTCAAAGATGTTCAAGGGCACCGAAGTAGAAGAACTCGCTGCCTAAACCATCCCCGCGATTTGAACAAAGGCCGCATGACTAAGTCATGCGGCCTTTGTCGTTTGCTTCGTAATACTTGCTCACAACCAGGTTTCATCCATCACTTTTTAATATTTATGCTTTCTAATATTATCCCGGGGCGACGACCATCCCGCTGTTGGGAAAAGGCGTCAAAAGTACGCAGCCAAGTGTCCGACGCGGCGCGGCAAGGGGATAATCATGCTGGGATTGGGTAAAGCCGGGGATATGGCGCGGATCTTCGACGCCATATCGCGTTCGCAGGCCGTTATTGAATTTGATCTGACCGGCACCATCCTGGATGCCAACGAGAATTTCTGCCAGGCGCTGGGGTACACGCTCGCAGAAATAAAAGGCAAGCATCACCGCATGTTCTGCGAGCCCGCTTTCGTTGCGTCCGACGAATACCGCTCTTTCTGGAAAGACCTCGCTGCCGGCAAGTTCGAGGCGCGGGAGTACAAGCGTATCACCAAATCAGGCGGGGAAATCTGGATCCAGGCCTCCTACAACCCGGTCATGCGCAACGGCAAACCATACAAGGTCATCAAGTTCGCGACCGATATCACGGCCACGAAGCTGAAGGCAGCCGATGACGCGAGCAAGCTTTCGGCGATCAGCCGGTCGCAGGCCGTCATCGAATTCACACCACAGGGCGAAATCCTCGACGCCAACGAAAATCTCTGCAACGCTGTCGGCTACGATCTGGCCGAGATCAAGGGACGCCACCACCGGATGTTCTGCGAGCCTGGCTATGCGGCGTCACCTGCCTATGCGGAATTCTGGAAGAAGCTGTCGGAAGGCGAGTTCATTGCCGACGAGTTTGTCCGCTACGGAAGGGGTGGCCGCGAGATCTGGATCCAGGCCGCCTATAACCCGATCCGCGATCTCAACGGTAAGGTCACGAAGGTCGTCAAGTTTGCAACCGACGTGACGCCGCGCATGAACGCAATCGGCATGCTGAGCAAAGGCCTGCGCAATCTCGCGGACGGCAAGCTTGACCAGGCACTCGATACGCCCTTCGTGCCGAGCATGGAAACCACCCGAAGCGACTTCAACGAGGTCGCCGCCAAGCTGACCGATGCCATGCGCACCGTGGCGCAGAATGCAGCCGGTATTGCCGCGGCTTCAACCGAAGTCCGTGACGCATCTGGAGAGCTCGCAAAGCGCACCGAGCAGGCGGCAGCCGCACTTGAGCAGGCCGCAGCAGCCCTTGAGGAAGTGACGCGCACCGTCACCGATTCCAGCAGCCGCGCCGACGAGGCCGGCAAGCAGGTCAGGGCCACCAAGGAAAATGCCGAGCAATCCGGCCTTGTCGTGCGCAGTGCCATTTCGGCGATGGACGAGATCGCCGCATCGTCGAACGAGATCAACAACATTATCGGTGTAATCGACGACATCGCCTTCCAGACCAACCTCCTAGCCCTGAACGCCGGTGTCGAGGCGGCGCGCGCGGGTGAAGCGGGCAAGGGATTTGCCGTGGTTGCTCAGGAAGTGCGCGAACTCGCTCAGCGTTCGGCCAAGGCCGCCAAGGAAATCAAGACTCTGATCAACACCTCGGCACATCAGGTCTCCAGCGGTGTCGAACTGGTCGGGCGTACCGGCCGATCACTGCAGGAAATCCTCGTGCAGGTGGCAAGCATCCATGAAAATGTCGGCGCGATCGTCGAGGCATCCCGCGAACAGGCAACCAGCCTGCGAGAGATCAGCAGCGCGGTCAATCACATGGACCAGGCGACCCAGAAGAACGCCGCGATGGTGGAGGAAACCACCGCTGCCAGCTATTCACTGGCCAACGAGGCCGATAGCCTGAAGGCTCTGCTCAGCCAATTCGATATCGGCTCCGTCACCTCACAGGTCCGCAGGCCGGAGTCGAACTATACGCCGGCAGCAGCCAACGTGGCGCCGCTGCGCATGGTTCAAGGCAATCTGAAAACCGCCGGTGGCTGGGAAGATTTCTGAGACACACCCTCAAGAGCAGCCGGGGCGGCGTTCAGGCAACCTCGGCTTACTCGAAACGGATCCGGTGCGGATGCGAGAAGATCTCGAAATCCTCGCCGCGTGAGAGTGCGACAAGGGTCATGCCTGCGGCGTCCGCCGTGCGGATGGCCAGTGCGGTCGGCGCCGATATGGCGATCAAGACTGGGGCACCGAGAATGGCGGCCTTCTGCACCATTTCTACCGAGATGCGGCTGGTAACGACGACGACGCCTTCGGCGCCCGTGCGGCCTGCGCGCATCACGGCGCCCGCAAGCTTGTCGAGCGCATTGTGCCGACCGACATCCTCGCGCACCGCAACCAGTCCCTCGCCGAGGACGTAGAAACCGGCTCCGTGAACCGCGCGAGTCTGGGCATGCAACGGCTGGGCGGAATTGAGCGCGTTGCTGGCACGCGCAATGTCAGCGGCTGACAGAAGCATGTCGACACCGGAGACATCAGGCACCGGACGCATCGCCTGCTCGATCGATTCGATGCCGCAAAGGCCGCAGCCGACGGGTCCTGCCATATGGCGTCGTCTGGCGCGCAGAGCATCTTCCTTGTCTTCGGCAAGCGTGACCTGAACATCGAGACCGTCGCCCTCCTGGAGCACCTCGATCCCTTCAATCTCGGCGATGGAAGCAATGATGCCTTCCGTCAGCGTGAAACCGGCCGCGAAGTCCTCGAGATCGGCAGGCGTGCCCATCATCACCGCCTGGGTTGAGCCACCGTAGGAAAAGGCGATCGGCACCTCTTCGGGTACGAACCGGCTCGTTTCCTTGACGAGCCCATCGCGATAGGACGTTTCAGCCAGCGAAACGGTCGGCGCGATGCCGCCCTTGTGTTCATCATTCAACGTGGACATCAGGACTTTCCGAGCAGGCGCGCCTCGTGGAGCAGCGCTGAAACCAGTGGCGTATTGGGTTCGCGATGCGGAGCGACAAGACCAACCGTATGGCTGACATGCGGCTCCACGATCGGAATGGTGCGGATATTCTGCGAGAAACCGAAGGACTCGGCCACGTTCTGCGGCATGATGCTGGCCCAGCGACCGGTACCGACATGCGCCAGCAGCGTGACCATCGAATTGGATTCAAGCATCGGCCTCGCCGTCACGCCGGCTTCCGCGAGGTGCTGGCTTATAATCCGACGGTTCTGCATATCCGGCGTCAAAAGGCAGAGCTGCAACCCGGCCATTTCGGTCCAGGTCACCTGTTTACGGTCGGAAAGAGGCGTGCCGTCGGCCGTGACAAGATTGTAGCTTTCTGAATAGAGCGGAATGCTGACGACACGACCGAGCGGCTCGTTGTCGAGATAGGTAATGCCCGCATCGATCTCGAAATTGTCGAGCTGCGTCAGGATCTGCAACGATGTGCGAGACACGACCGAGAACGTCACATCCGGATACCGTGTCTGGAAAGGGCCCGTCAGGCTGGGCACCATGGCAAGCGCCGTCGGGATGACGGCAAGACGGATGTGGCCCGCAAGACCCTTGCGAGCGGCGCGCATTTCCTCGCGCATCGTGCGTGCGTCGCCCACGATGCGTTTTGCCCATTCCAGCACGCGCTGTCCCTCGGGCGTCAGGCCCTGATAGCGCGAACCGCGCACCACGAGCTGGACGCCGAGACTGTCTTCGAGGTGCCGGATCGCCGCCGACAGGGAAGGTTGGGCAATGCCGCATTCCTCGGCCGCGCGACCGAAATGGCCTTCCCGTGCCAGCGCAATGAAGAATTCCAGCTTGTCGATCAAAGCCCGCTCCCACACGATATGGCTCTGAACTGCCGGAACTTCCGGCGCCACATCCTATCAAATCACTCTGCCGGCAACTTATAGCGGCAAAAGAAATCGAATGCGCAGGAGATTTCGGCGTCGTCAATCACCTCTTCGTTGGTCGACACTGGTAGACCGCAGGCTCTGCGAACTCAGGGTGCAGACGGCCTGGGATCAGGCAATCCGGGTTGACGCGAGACGATCCTCGTCCAGCACGATGCCGAGACCCGGCGCATCGCCCAGTTCCAGCCAGCCGTGACTGTGCTTCAGCGGCGAAGCCATTGGATAATCCCGCCGCGCCCCGCTCCATTCCGGATTGTCGTAAGGGTATTCGAGGAAAGGCGCATCCCCCACGCCGGCAGTCAGATGCGCGTTGGCGAGCACGCCGATTCCGTTGGTCCAGCTGTGCGGCGTAAACGTCACCCCCGCCTCCCGCGCCTGATAGACGAGCCGCCGGCAACCGGTAATGCCGCCCACCAGCGCAACATCCGGCTGGATCACGTCAAACGCACGCTCCTCGATGATATCGCGGAATTCCGAGAGCTCGCGGGTCATCTCGCCGCCCGCGATCCTCACCGACGTCGCCTCCTTCAACGCTCGCATGCCCTTGCGGTCGGACCGGAACAGCGGTTCTTCCATCCAGTAGATATCGAGCCTTTCCAGTTCCTTCGCAACCGCAAGTGCATCCTTGAACGTCCATGGCAGTGTCGTATCCCAGGGCATGCGCCAGCCCTGATTGCAGTCGACCATCAGTTCCAGGCGATCGCCGACGCGGGCACGGATCGCTCCCAGCGCCTTGATGTCATCCCGCCAGCTCGACCGTCCGCCGGCAGAGGACGAGAAGCGCACCTTCATGGCCGGAAACCCCTCCTCGACGTAACGCTCCGCCTGATCCGCCATCGCCTGTGGATCGCGCAGCACGCCCGAGGATGCGTAGAGGCGCACCTTGTCCGACCGCCCTCCGAGCATCCGCCAGACGGGCTCTCCATTGATCTTGCCCGACAGATCCCACAGAGCCAGATCCAGCGGCCAGCAGCGGCCATAGTGAAAGTTGATATGTGAGAGCACCTCGTAGTGTCGCTCCAGATGACGTGGGTCCTGGCCGATGAAGAGGTCCTCGTGACCCTCGAACCCCTTCATCAGGTCGCCCGAGCCGATCCCCTCCCGGCCCTCATCGTCTCTGACGCGCACGATCGTGGCGTCGAAATGCCGGCGCGGCCTGCCATCCCAGCTCGCCTTGAAGGCGGGATCGAGCGGCAGGCGATGATGGGTGATCTCGATCGATGCGATACGGCTCATGGCTTTCCTCCGCTGATATTGCCGGACTGACGAAGACCCCTCCCAACCCTCCCCACGAGGGGGAGGGCTTTAACCCCGCAGCACCCCCGGAGATCAATTCCGGACGAGCGACCGCCACGAGTCTTCTCCCCCCTTGTGGGGGAGATTGCCGGCAGGCCAGAGGGGGTCTTCCTACCCAAACTGCTGCCAGATGGTTTTGTAGTCGCAGTATTTGTCGATAGCATGCACCGAACGGTCGCGTCCGAACCCGGATTGCTTGAAACCCCCGAAGGGCGTCGAGAAATTCGCCATGTCGTAGGTGTTGATCCACACGGTGCCCGCATGGATCGCCTCTGAGACGCGGTGAGCGCGATCCATGTCTTTGGTGAAGACCGCGCCGGCCAGACCGTAGATCGTATCATTGGCGAGCCGCAGCGCCTCCTCCTCCGTATCGAAGGGGATGACGGCAAGCACCGGGCCGAATATTTCCTGCCGCGCCAGGCTCATGTCGTTGGTCATGTCGATAAAGACGCCGGGCGAGATGTAGAAGCCCCCCGTTTCGGAAAGCACCCGCTCGGCTCCGAAGACACGTTTGGCACCCTCCCTCTCGCCGGCAGCGATCATGCCGAGTACTTTTTCCATATGCGCTTCGTCGATCAGGGCGCCGATCTGGGAGGAAGGCTCGAACGGATGCGCGAGCGCTATGTCGCTTGCGGTCACCGCCTCAATCTTGGCGATCAGCTTCTCCTGAACCGAGCGCTGCACCAGAAGGCGGGTCGAGGCATGGCAGGTTTCGCCGGCATTGTAGAAGCAGCCCCAGGCGGCGGCAGAGGCGGCGGCATCAAGGTCTGCATCCTCGAACACGACGATGGGGGACTTGCCGCCAAGCTCCAGGGCCACGCGCTTGACGTTGGATTGGGCTGCATAGCCCATGATCAGCTTGCCGACTTCGGTCGAACCGGTAAAGGCGATCATGTCCACATCCATATGCAGCGCCAGCGGCTTGCCCGCATCTTCGCCGTAGCCGGTGACGACATTGAACACGCCGGCCGGAAGGCCGGCTTCCACCGCCAGCGCCGCAAGCCGGAGCGCCGAAAGCGACGACTGTTCGGCCGGTTTGAGGACGACGCTATTGCCGGCCGCGATCGCCGGGCCGAGTTTCCAGGCATCGATGATCATCGGGTAGTTCCAGGGCGTGATGACCCCGATCACGCCGAGCGGCACTTTTCGCACCAGGGCCCGGGCGTTCGGGCCGGTCGGTGCTATCTCGTCATATTGCTTGTCGATCATTTCGCCGTAATACTGGATGCCATCGGCGCAGAGGCGGACATCGACATTGAGCGAAGCCAGAACCGGCTTGCCGACATCGAGCGTTTCGAGCACCGCAAGCTCTTCCGCATGGGCGCGGATGAGTTCGGCCCATCGGAGCATGACCTTCTTTTTCTCGAGCGGCTCCTGTTTTCGCCAGACGCCGCTTTCGAAGGCGGCGCGGGCCGAACCGACCGCCGTATCGATATCGGCGCCGACGCCGCGCGCGAGCGGCGTCCCCGGCTTGCCGTCCATCGGGCGCGGACGGGTAAACGTCTCGCCTGATAGTGCCGGGCGATAGTCGCCCCCGATGAAGAGGCGGCCTTCAAGCTTGAGCGTGGAAAGCGCGCTTTCCCAGTAGTCGCGGGTATAGGTCGTGGTCATCGGAGTGTCCCTGTTCCTAAAGCGTCTTCGGCAGCGTCATGATCGTGTTCGCGAAGGCATGGATATCGGCGTCGGAGATTTCGCGGACCGTCGAGCGCCGCATCGGCTGGTTTTCCGCCGCCCGCATTTCGGCGGCGAGGTCTGACGCTGAAAAGGCGACGAATGCCTTCGGCAGCGCTCGCTCCACCCCGCAGCGATCCATGAGATCGGTAACGAACCCGGGCAGCGCCTGCGCATCGGCAAGACCCAGCACATGGGCCGCCTCGTTCAGGTCCGGTGTATCGGCATCGCACAGCCACGAGAGCGTCGCCTCGAAGCCGAGCGCCGTTGCAAGCCCGTGATGAACCGGCGCAAGCCCGGCCAGCGCATGGCTGATATTGTGGGCGACAGCCGTGCCGCAATTGTCGATCGCGATACCGGCATAGCAGGAGCCGAGTAGAACCTTCCCGCGCGCATCGAGATCGCCTGGAGCCTTGACGGCTGTCTCCAGCGAACCTGCCACCAGCCGCATGGCCTCATGGGCATAGAGTTTCGCGCCCGCATGGGTGTTACGGTTGGTCGCCGCCTCGAAAGCGTGAATGAAGGCATCCAGGCCGCACCACGCCGTGAGGTGCGGCGGCAGCGAGATGGTGAGTTCCGGATCGAGGATGACGAGATCCGCCTTGGTCTCCGCCCCCCAGATCCATAGCTTCTTGCCTTCCGGCCCGGCGAAAATATTGGTCGCTGATGTTTCCGATCCGGTGCCCGCTGTCGTCGGCACCATGATCTTCTTCAGGGGGTTGCGCGGAAGCGGATTGGCCGCCAGCGCATAATGCATCGGGTCCTCGCCGGACGCGGCGCAGCAGGCCGCAATCTTGGCGATATCCAGCGCCGACCCACCGCCGATCCCGATGACGAGATCGGAACCGCGGGCGAGTTCGCTTGCAGCTTGAAGATGCGCGAGTTTGGGCTCGCCCGAGAAATCCGAGTATAGCCGCACCTCGATGCCCGCAGCCGCCAACTCATTCGAAAGGATCGCCGCCATTCCCGTCGAGGCCAGGAACCCGTCCATGACGACGGTTGCTACCGCCACGTCTTCAAACCCCTTGGCCGCGGATGCGAGATCGCCAAACAGGCCGGAGCCGAAGCGGATATCTGGTACTGATGACGTCTGGAACTGCATGACGGAAACACCCTGACAGGATCGCTTGCCGTGAGTGTGCATCACAATTTCACATCTTCAAATGCATCGGTTTTTCGGGCTTACTGATGACTTCAGATCATGGGAGCGTGAAATGCTGGACAGAATTCCGCTGGAAGCCTTCCGCGTCTTCGATGCCGCATGCCGGTTCATGAATTTCTCCCGCGCCGGGCGTGAGCTTCATATCACCCAGGCCGCCGTCAGCCGACGTATCCAGGGGCTGGAAGAACAGCTCGGCACGAAGCTTTTCACCCGGCGCGGACGCAATCTCGCGCTGACACCGGAGGGAGACCGGCTTGCCCAGAGGGTGCGCGCCACGCTCGAATATCTGGAGGAAAGTCTGGAGCCGTTCCGGGGCGGCGGCCGCGAAACCATCTCGATCGCGGCCAGCAGCTCGGTCTCTCATCTGTGGCTTGGCAAGCGCCTGAAGGATTTCGACAACGAAAGCCCGTCTGTTTCCGTGCGGTTGCTGACGACCGACGTGCCCTCAGAACTGGCCTCGGAGGCCAACGACCTCGTGATCCTCTATGCCGCCGGCGAACACCCGAGATGGAACCTGACGCTGCTGATCCGGGAAAACCTCGTCCCCGTCGCCTCCCCCGCTTACCTCGAAAAACGGGGGCTCGATGCAACCTCGCTCACCGCAGACGCCATAACCCAGTTGGACCTGATTGATTACGAGAGGGCCAACGCCCACTGGATCTCGCTGAGGCAATGGTTTGCGCGCTTGCCGAAGCCACCCAAGGCTGCGATCAAGCCGCGCCTGTCCTTCTCGACCTATTCGCTGGCGATCGATGCCGCGCTCCGCGGCGAGGGCGTGACGCTTGGCAGCCGGGGATTGATTGCCGAGGAGCTGGCTTCCGGAACACTCGTGGAGCTTGGTACGGCGCAGCTCGATACCGGCTATGGCTACTATCTCGGCATGCCGCGCTACCGCTCGCTCACCCCGGGCGCCGCGCGCCTCCACCAGCACCTGCTCGGAATAACATAGGCACCGAAAGCGCTAAAAACGAAAAAGGCGGCCCCATGGACCGCCCTTCGTAAATTATATCGAACTCTGAAAAATCAGGCCGGAACGACGATGCCGTTCAGATGCGTCAGTTCGGAGAGGAACTGTTCGAGCTTCGTCTTGTGCTCGTCGCTGTTGGCGTTGTCGATGGCAGCCTGCGTGGCATCGATGCGCTTCTGCAGCGTGTCCTGGTTCAGTTCGGTCACCGGCACAGCGGATTCCGCGAGCAGCGTGCAGCTGTCCTGAACGATATCGGCAAAACCACCGAAAACGACGTATTTGGTGACCTGACCCGAGGCAAGCTTCACGGACACGACGCCCGGCTTGATCGTCGTCATCGTCGGCGCATGGTTGGCAAGCACCGTCATTTCGCCAAGCGTTGCCGGAATCACCACTTCGGAGACATTCTCCGATACGAGCAGACGCTCGGGCGATACCAGTTCAAATTTGAAAGCGTCGGCCATCAAGGTCCACTTCCCTCGAGTGTTTCAAGCAGGAATGGCGCGCCGGATCATGTCCCGCGCGCCGTCTTATAGGATCAAGCAGCTTCGGAAAGCTTCTTGGCCTTTTCAATCGCTTCTTCGATCGAGCCGACCATGTAGAAGGCAGCTTCCGGCAGGTGATCGTATTCGCCGGCAACGAGGCCCTTGAAGCCCTTGATCGTGTCTTCGAGAGCAACCAGCTTGCCCGGCGCACCGGTAAACACTTCGGCGACGAAGAATGGCTGCGACAGGAAGCGCTCGATCTTGCGGGCGCGCTGAACGGTCATCTTGTCCTCTTCGGACAGTTCGTCCATGCCGAGGATGGCGATGATGTCCTGCAGAGCCTTGTAGCGCTGAAGTGTCGTCTGAACCTTACGAGCGATCTCGTAGTGCTCTTCACCGACAACCAGCGGGTCGAGCATGCGCGAGGTCGAGTCGAGCGGATCCACAGCCGGGTAGATACCCTTTTCAGCGATCGAACGCGACAGAACCGTCGTTGCGTCCAAGTGGGCGAACGAGGTTGCAGGAGCCGGGTCGGTCAAGTCGTCGGCGGGAACGTAGATGGCCTGAACCGAGGTGATCGAACCCTTGGTCGTGGTTGTGATGCGTTCCTGCATCTGACCCATGTCGGTCGCAAGCGTCGGCTGATAACCAACGGCCGAAGGAATACGGCCGAGAAGAGCCGACACTTCGGAGCCTGCCTGGGTAAAGCGGAAGATGTTGTCCACGAAGAACAGAACGTCCTGGCCCTTGTCGCGGAAGTCTTCAGCGATGGTCAGACCCGTCAGAGCGACGCGAGCGCGCGCACCCGGAGGTTCGTTCATCTGGCCGTAAACGAGAGCTGCCTTCGAGCCTTCGCCGCCGCCATGCTTGTTCACGCCGGATTCGATCATTTCGTGGTAAAGGTCGTTGCCTTCGCGGGTACGTTCACCCACGCCAGCAAATACCGAGTAACCACCGTGCGCCTTGGCGACGTTGTTGATCAGCTCCATGATGAGAACGGTCTTGCCAACGCCGGCGCCGCCGAACAGGCCAACCTTACCGCCCTTGGAGTAAGGAGCCAGCAGATCGACAACCTTGATGCCGGTGACAAGGATCTGGCCTTCCGTCGACTGCTCGACGTAGGACGGTGCTTCCTGGTGGATCGAGCGCTTGCCCGATGTGATCAGCGGACCAGCTTCGTCGACCGGCTCGCCGATGACGTTCATGATACGGCCGAGCGTTTCTGGACCAACCGGAACGGTGATCGGAGCGCCGGTATCGGTAACGCGCTGACCGCGAACCAGACCTTCGGTCGAGTCCATGGCGATGGTGCGAACCTGGTTTTCACCAAGATGCTGCGCGACTTCGAGAACGAGGCGGTTGCCGTTGTTCTCTGTTTCAAGCGCGTTGAGGATCGCCGGCAGTTCGCCGTCGAACGCCACGTCGACGACAGCGCCGATAACCTGGGTCACTTTGCCGAGGGACGTGCCCGTTGCGGTAGCCATGATTATTACCCTCTTTCTTTACCTCAGAGCGCTTCCGCGCCCGAAATGATTTCGATGAGTTCCTTGGTGATCTGTGCCTGGCGCTGACGGTTGTAGGAGAGCGTCAGCTTGTTGATCATGTCACCGGCATTGCGCGTCGCGTTGTCCATTGCAGACATCTGCGCGCCATAGAAGGAAGCGTTGTTTTCAAGAAGTGCACGGAAGATCTGCACTGCGATGTTCTTCGGCAGCAGGTCTTCCAGGATTTCCTGTTCGCTCGGCTCGTATTCGTAGAGTGCGGCAGAACCGGCATCCGGCTGTGCTGCATCCCGAACGTCGAACTTTGCGGGGATGATCTGCTGGGCAGTTGCCACCTGTGCGATAACCGACTGGAAGCGCGCAAAAAACAGTGTCGCAACGTCGAATTCGCCGGCGTTGAACAGCTCGAGCACCTTGTGGGCCACTTCGTCGGCCTGGACGAAACCAAGCTGCTTGACTTCGCGGAAGGTCACGTAATGGACGATGTTGTCCTTGAACGTACGGCGAAGCACGTCGTTGCCCTTGCGGCCGACGGTCAGGATCTTGACCGTCTTGCCCTGTGCAATCAGCTTCAGCGCATGCTCGCGTGCCAGACGGACGATCGAGGAGTTGAAGCCCCCCGCCAGACCGCGCTCGCCGGTCGCAACGATCAGGAGATGAACCTGATCCTTGCCAGTCCCGGACAAGAGAAGCGGTGCTTCGGCATTGCCGGCATTGGCAGCCGTAAGGCTGGCCAATACCTTGGTCATACGCTCCGCATAAGGACGGGCAGCCTCGGCCGCCTCCTGTGCACGGCGCAGTTTCGCAGCGGCGACCATTTTCATCGCCCTGGTGATCTTCTGCGTCGCCTTGACGGAGGCGATCCGGTTTTTCAGATCCTTAAGTGAAGGCATCCGTTATCGGTCCTCGATCTAGATCCGTTTTAGGCGAAAGACTTGGCGAAGCTGTCGAGAGCTGCCTTGAGCTTTGCCTTAGTGTCGTCGGAAACCTGCTTCTCGCTGCGGATCGTTTCGAGAACCGCCTTGCCTTCGGAACGAAGGTAGGAAAGCAGACCCTGCTCGAACTTCCCGACATCGGAAACCGCGATCTTGTCGAGGTAGCCGTTGACGCCAGCAAAAATCACCGCAACCTGTTCTTCGGTCTTCAGCGGCGAGAACTGCGGCTGCTTCAGAAGTTCGGTCAGGCGTGCACCGCGGTTCAGCAGGCGCTGGGTCGAGGCGTCGAGGTCGGAACCGAACTGCGCGAACGCAGCCATTTCACGATACTGGGCAAGCTCGCCCTTGATCGAGCCGGCAACCTGCTTCATCGCCTTGATCTGCGCGGCCGAGCCAACGCGGGACACCGACAGACCGACGTTAACGGCCGGACGGATACCCTGGTAGAACAGGTCGGTTTCAAGGAAGATCTGGCCATCGGTGATCGAGATCACGTTGGTCGGAATAAACGCCGAAACGTCGTTACCCTGGGTTTCGATGACAGGCAGAGCCGTCAGCGAACCGGAACCGCGCTCGTCGGAGAGCTTGGCAGCGCGCTCGAGAAGACGCGAGTGCAGGTAGAAAACGTCGCCCGGATAAGCTTCGCGGCCCGGAGGACGACGCAGCAGAAGGGACATCTGGCGATAAGCGACAGCCTGCTTGGAAAGGTCGTCATAAGCGATCAGCGCATGCTGACCGTTGTCGCGGAAGTACTCGCCCATCGCGCAACCGGCGAACGGAGCAAGATACTGCATCGGTGCAGCGTCGGATGCGGTCGCAGCGACGATGATCGAGTAAGGCAGTGCGCCGCGTTCTTCGAGAACCTTGACGAACTGGGCAACCGTCGAGCGCTTCTGGCCGATGGCTACGTAGACGCAGAACAGCTTGTCGTTTTCCGGGCCGGTCTCGTGGATCGCCTTCTGGTTCAGGAACGCGTCGAGAATGATCGCGGTCTTGCCTGTCTGACGGTCGCCGATGACGAGCTCGCGCTGGCCGCGGCCAACCGGGATCAGAGCATCGATGGCCTTGAGGCCGGTCGACATCGGTTCATGAACCGACTTGCGCGGGATGATGCCAGGAGCCTTAACGTCGACGCGCGAACGGCGGGTCGCGTTGATCGGGCCCTTGCCGTCGATCGGGTTGCCAAGCGCGTCAACGACGCGGCCGAGCAGTTCCGGACCAACAGGAACGTCAACGATGGCGCCGGTCCGCTTTACGGTGTCGCCTTCCTTGATGTTACGGTCGGAGCCGAAGATAACCACGCCGACATTGTCGGATTCGAGGTTCAGCGCCATACCGCGGACACCGCCCGGGAACTCGACCATTTCACCAGCCTGGACATTGTCGAGGCCGTAAACGCGAGCGATACCGTCACCGACGGACAGAACCTGGCCGACTTCAGAGACTTCGGCTTCCTGGCCGAAGTTCTTGATCTGGTCCTTGAGAATTGCGGAAATTTCCGCTGCACGGATATCCATCAGCCGACCTCTTTCAATGCAAGCTTAAGGGTGGAAAGTTTGGTGCGAAGGGACGTATCGATCTGACGCGACCCGACCTTGACGATCAGGCCACCGAGGATCGACGGATCGATCGTAACGGCGATTGTCACATCCTTGCCGGTGACGCCCTTCAGCGCCGACTTAAGTTCAGTTTCCTGCGCTGGGGTGAGCGCGTGGGCAGACGTTACCTCTGCGGTAACCTCGCCACGATGCTCGGCAGCGATTTGACGGAAGCTGCGGATCATGCCCGGCAGAGCAAACAGACGGCGGTTGCCGGCAACGACCTTGATGAAGTTGAGAACGGCACCGGTGATGCCAGCCTTTTCGGCAACGGCTGTCACCGCGTTCTGCTGATCATGGGCGGAAAACACCGGGCTTGCAACCAGACGCCGAAGGTCTTCGCTCTCATCCAGCAACGCCTGAAACCGATCGAGATCGGCGCTGACTTTATCGATGGAACCGGTTTCGAGCGCGAGCTCAAAAAGCGAAGAAGCGTAACGCTCTGCGACACCGGAAATAAGCGGGGACGTGTCAGCCACGGGCACAGTTTCCCTGAATTGCCATCCAAGCGCTGCGCCCTTTTTTAGAGGATCAGCAAGACCTTGAAAATATTTGATTTTTAATCAGAACCAGCGGGGCCTCCACCCCACCCTTTCCGACTTTCGCGGTCCGTCTAGCATAGGATGTAGGGACTCGCAACACGGGAGAGGCGGGAAAACGCCCCTGGGACTAGAGCTTGAGTCGTTTTTATGTCGGACTCCGCTGGAATTGACCGCGTCTGAGATGAACGCTCTTGATTGGATAGCTCAGAGATAGCCGAAGACATAGGCGAGCGGGCCGGCTGAAAGGACAACTTGTAGTAGGAAAATCAGCGTGTTTTTCACAGTTGCGCCACGATCGAAAGCAAACGAGACCAGCCTTCCGAATGCCCCCAGACCAAGCACGATGCCGAGCACCATATAGAACCAGTCCTGGGCAAAGATGATCGGCACGACGCCGAGGCCGACATACTGAGCGCCGGCGGCCCGCACCGATCCGTAACCCTCCGGCCGGACATCGCCGACACGGAACGCCGAAAGCCGCAGGCAGGGGCCGGGAAACAGGAGGATGAGGAGCCCGATGAGAGCCGTCGCGGCAGCGCAGACAAACGCCAGCTGCTCGCCGGTCTCGGTGGGGAAATACAGTTCCATGGAATCCTCGAATCGTTCTTGTGCGGCGATTTTATCGAAAGCGGTAAACAACTCGCAAAGATAGGATCAGAGAAAACTCTGAGGATCGATATCGAGCTGGATCTGCACCGTACCACGGACCTTCGGGCCGGCAGACATCATCGCCTTCAGGAAAGCCTGCATGTCGGAATTGCGCCGTCCGTGCACCAAAAGCCGGAATCGATGGCGGCCGCGTACCAGCGCGAGCGGCGCTTCAGCTGGACCAAGCACGGAAATCCCGGTCACCCTTGGTGCGGCCGCGCGCAATCCCCGTGCATGGGTTTCCGCATCGGCGCGCGTATCGGCCGAGACGATCAGCGACGCAAGCCGCCCGAACGGCGGCAGGATCGCCTTTTCGCGCTCTGCGATCTCACGCTCGTAGAACGCGCCCGCATCGCCTGAGACGATTGCCTGCATGACGGGATGCTGCGGCTGGAACGTCTGGATCAGGCCATGGCTCTTCAACCCTGTTCGCCCGGCGCGGCCCGTTACCTGGCTGAGCAACTGGAACGTCCTCTCGGCGGCCCGCGGGTCGCCGTTCGACAGGCCGAGATCTGCATCGACGATGCCGACCAGCGTCATCAGCGGAAAGTTGTGGCCCTTCGCCACCAGCTGCGTGCCGATCACTATATCCACATCGCCCTTGGCGATCGCATCGAGCTCCATCCGCAGCCGTTTGACGCCGCCGAGCAGGTCCGACGACATGACGATGGTGCGCGCTTCCGGAAAATGCTTCTCCACCTCTTCCGCGATCCGCTCCACGCCGGGCCCGCAGGCGACGAGGTGGTCGAACGTCCCGCATTCCGGGCAGGCTTCCGGCGTATGTTCGTGATAGCCGCACTGATGGCACTGGATCTGGTTTCTGAAGCGATGCTCCACCAGCCAGCTTGAACATTGCGGGCACTGGAAGCGGTGGCCACAGACCCGGCAGAGCGTCAGCGGCGCATAGCCGCGACGGTTGAGGAACAGCAGCGACTGCTCGCCACGCTCCAGCGCCTTCTTCATGCCGCGCAGGAGAATGGGCGAGAGGAACCCACCGCGTTCCGGCGGATGGCGGCGCATGTCGACGAGATGCAGGTCCGGCAGTGCTGCATCACCAAAGCGGGTCGGCAGGTGGACGGTGGTATAGCGCCCGGAGAGCCCGTTGACCTGGCTTTCCACGGAAGGCGTTGCCGACACCAGCACGATCGGGAAATCGCCGATGCGGGCCCGCACCACCGCCATGTCGCGGGCATTGTAGAAGACGCGGTCCTCCTGCTTGTAGGCAGGGTCGTGTTCTTCGTCGATGACGATCAGCCCCAGATCCTCGAACGGCAGGAACAGAGCCGAACGGGCCCCGGCAACCACCCTCACCTCTCCCGTCACGACGCCGCGCCAGACCTTTTCGCGGATACGAGGAGAAAGATCCGAATGCCATTCGGCAGGCTTTGCCCCGAACCGCTGCTCGAACCGATCGAGAAAACTCGACGTGAGTGCGATTTCCGGCAACAGGATCAGAACCTGCTTGTCTTGTCTAAGCGCCTGCGCGATCGCCTCGAAATACACTTCCGTCTTGCCGGACCCCGTGACGCCGTCGATCAGCGAGGCGGCAAACCCGCCGGAGCGCACCGACGCGACGATCTCTTCCGCCGCCCCTTTCTGAGGTCCCTCGATACGGGGTGCGGTGTAATCCGGGTCAGGCCGTGCCACGACAGGCGGCGGCGGCAGGAAAATCGTGTCGAACACGCCCTGCTTGATCAATCCGTCGACCACGCTCAGGGACACACCGGCCGCATGCGCAAGGCCGCTGCGGGTCCAGGGCGCTTCCTGCTCCTTCGCAAGGTCGAGCACCCGGGTTCTGGCCGGTGTCAGTCGCGACGGCTCGCCGCCGATAAAGCGCAGCCCCTCCACCATCGGTTCCGGATCGAGCGCTGCCGGAGCCCGGATCGCCATGCGGGCCACGAAACCCGGCGGCGACAGCGTGTAGGCCGAGACCCAATCGACGAAATCCCGCATCTCCTTGGAGAGCGGTGGGCAATCGAAGGCGAGCGTGATCGGCCGCAGCTTCTTCGGGTCAAGCGCGCTGTCGTCTGTGCCATCCCAAACGACGCCAATCACCTGGCGTGGGCCGACCGGCACCTGCACGACCGAACCGGGCACAACAGTCAGTCCCTCGGGCACGGCATAGCTATACGGACCCGGCACCGGCAAAGGCACCAGGACCGGCACGACGGCCGCGACGGGCTTATCGAGGAGCGGACCGAAAAGGTCGGACGAATCTTTGTCCATGGCGGGACCATGCCCAAAACCGGAACGAAAGGGAACCGCTGTTTGGCGCTCCCCGCCGTTGACGACACACATCGCGGCGTGAAATTTAGGTTGTATCATAAATAAATATTAACTATAGGTAGAGTCCTAACCGGAGTGGGGGCTACGGATGTTCTGCAAGTCGATGACGACGCTTGTCGTGCCTGCTATTCTGCTGGCCGGCTGCAATATTCATCCTCTGCCAGAGGATTTCTCCAAGCCGGATACGACCTACCAGATTGTCGCCAAGGTGCGCTGCGAGGCGCGCGATGCCATCCGCGAGATCGCCACGGGGCTACTGCGCGAATACGGATCCCCGGCGGAGAAGCAGCTCTCTGCAGAGCTTCTAGCCGGGACGGTAACCTATGCCGATGCTTTCACACGCCGCTACAGCCCGGACATCAGTCTCTATTTCGACCGCTATGCCAAGTCGTTCATCGCTTACGACTTTCAGCTCAACATGACAGAAATGGACAGCCACGGGTTTTCGTTGGGCCTGCTCAACCCGTTCTCGAACGGCACCCGCAGTCTCGGACTGGGCAGCAGCGTCGATCTGTCCCGCCAGAACAACCGCAGCTTTCGTGTTACGGATGAATTCGCGAAGCTGGCGACAGAGGTCAACGATTTATACTGTGCGCCGAAAGCGAGAAGCGGCAACCTCATCTACCCGATCGTCGGACGGATCGGCTTGAAGGAAACGCTCGAGACATTCGTGTGGCTCAACGAGAAAGGCAATCTCAAAGCCCCGAGCGGCACCGACGTGATCACCATGGCCGATACGCTGGAATTCTCGACCACGCTGAAGGGAAATATCGATCCGAAAATCGAGCTCAACCCGGTGACCTCAGGTGTCACGATATCGAGCCTCGGCATGACGAATTCCGCGTCGCGCATCCACAAGCACCGGCTGCTGTTTGCACTCTCCATGCCGACGCTGACGGAAGAGAAAGAGAAACTGAGACAAAAACCGAAGCCGCAGAAGATGACGCCGACGCCGCCCGCGCGGCCGAGGCAACAGCCTGCGACATCGGCAGTGTCTGCGACCGAAGAGCGGGCGATCAAAGAGCTCGATCGCCAGCAGTATCTACGCCTGAACCGGGGCCTGGAGCGCTTCCTCGAGGACTACTGATTGTGGCGCAAACTGCGCATCGCCGTCGGCTGCGAGACCGAAAACCGTATGCCGCTCCAGCGCCTTGGTGACCTCGACGACGTCACCCTCCAGCTGGTCCGGTTGGATCATGTGTCCGATGGTGAAATCGAACTGGTTGCCCTTCTTGTTGAGGAGCTCATGGAACACCGTCATGTCGCGCAGCTCGGTCGACCATTTGGCAAGCCAGTAGAACAGCCCGGAATTGCGTGCCGTCATGTGGACAGGCAGGATCGGCAGATTGTATTTGCGAGCAAGTCCGACGGCCGAGGTCTTCCACGGACGCTCGTTCAGCCGACCATTTTCCCAATAGGCGATGCGCCCGGATGGGAACAGGATCATCACCTTGCCCTCCTCGACCGCCTTGTTGGTGAGAACCAGCGTCTCGCGGGTCTTGAGCTTGCTCTTGTGATCGTCGCGCCATTCGACGGGAATGATCATTTCGGCAAAACGCGGATTGACCCGCACCGCATCGCGGTTGGCAAACACCATCAGGTCCGGACGGCGCGACTTCAACAGGTCGAACACGGCGACGCCGTCGGCAATGCCGGTCGGATGGTTGCTGACGAGGATGAAACCGCCCTTTTCGGGGATCCGCTCCTCGTTTTTGACCGAAAGCTTCAGCTTCAGATGCGCGCTCAGATATTCGAAACACTGGTAGCCGGACTTCGGCGCAATGTCGTCGGCGAACTCGATCGCCCGGCCGTAGCGCAGCAGCGTGTAGAGAAACGGACGCATGACCGGCCAGAACGGACTGCCGACGATCCGCTTGCCCCGCTCGGCGATCAGGGTATCGACGATGTGGCCCGGACGCCCTTGAGATACGCGTGCGATGGCTTCGGCGACCTGGCCGAAGCTCGTCATGGAATCACGGCGGTCCATTAAAACTCCTTGAAGCGGGTCCCCACTGGAGCAGGCCCGCATGATATTACGATGGCAGGGTTACCGCGCCCTTAGGGATTCCGTAACGATGCTGGGAGCAATCTGGGGCGGCATGCCACGGAAATCAACGTCGCCCTCATGAACGAACTGCTCATTATCGCTGCCCCCGATCTCCTCGAGAGGCGCCGCGAATGGCTGGAAAGCCTGAGTGGAGAGCGCCGGCTCTCGCCCAACACGCTCGACGCCTATGAGCGCGACACGCGGCAATTCCTGACTTTTCTGACCACGCACCTCGCCGGACCGCCGACGATTGCCGATATCCATACGCTGCGTCCGGCAGACTTGAGAAGCTTTCTGGCTGCACGGCGCCGCGAAGGCTCCGGTGCGCGCTCGCTCGGCCGTCATCTCGCGGGCCTGCGCTCGTTCCTGCGGTATCTGGAGCGCAAGGGACTGGTGAACGCCGCCGCCGCCGGTGCTATCCGTGCCCCGCGTCAGCCGAAATCGCTGCCGAAGCCGCTGACCGACACCCAGGCCCTCAACATCGTCACATCTGAGGCGCAACTGCACGAGGAGCCATGGATCGCGGCACGGGATGCGGCCATCCTGACGCTGCTTTACGGCTGCGGCTTGCGCATTTCAGAAGCGCTGGGCCTGACGCCCGCCGATATCGATGCAGGCGCGACCTCGCTTCGGATTCTCGGCAAAGGCGGCAAAATGCGCATCGTGCCGCTTCTTCCGGTCATCCTCGAGGCGGTCGAGACCTACCGAAAACTCTGCCCCTACCATCTGGCCGCCGATGCCCCAATGTTCCGGGGTGCGCGCGGCAAGACGCTGCAGCCGGCGATCATCCAGCGCGAGATGCAGAAGCTCAGAAGCGCGTTCAACCTCCCCGACAGCGCCACGCCGCATGCGCTGCGCCACTCGTTTGCGACCCATCTTCTGGCCGGAGGCGGCGATCTGCGCACGATCCAGGAACTGCTGGGACATGCCAGCCTTTCCACCACGCAGGTCTATACGGGCGTCGATACGTCGAGACTGCTCGAAGTCTACGACCGCGCCCACCCAAGGGCATGAACCCATCCTTAACCACATCGGTTAAGCAGCTGTTCGAGCCGTGCCGCTAGGGTGATCCCAACAATTGGGACTGATGACATGATCCGCAGCATTTTCGCCGGCACAATCCTTCAACGCGCCCAGACGGCTGCGCTTTGGTTGCTTGCCGCCCTGCACGTTCTGCTGCTGGCCTCGGTCTGTCTCGTGATCACATCGCTTGCCGCCCGCGCAGAAACGGCGGCCTGCACCGGGCGGGACCTGATCGCGGAGATGAAGGCCAACGATCCGGCCGCCTATCGGGAGGTTGTCGCAGAGGGCGAAAAAATCCCCAACGGCCGCGGCATCTTCTGGAAAATCGAGAAAGCCGGCCTCCCCCCATCCTACCTTCTTGGCACCATGCACGTGACCGACCCACGCGTTCTGAAAATGCCTGAGGGCGCGGATGCTGCGCGCGCGGATGCAAAGACCATCGTCGTCGAGTCGGACGAAGTGCTCGACGAGCAGAAGGCAATGGCCGGCATGCTGTCCAAGCCGGAGCTGACGATGTTTACCGATGGCACCTCGATCGAGAGCCTGCTGACGAAGGATGATCTCGCACTTCTCAGCGATGCCCTGAAACAGCGCGGCGTACCGCTGGCCGCCGTTTCGAGAATGAAGCCCTGGCTACTGATGGGCCTCGTCTCGATGCCCGCCTGCGAGATGGCCCGCAAGACCCAGAACACCCCTTTCCTCGACAAGCAGCTGGCGCTGGATGCGGCGAAAGCCGGCAAGTCGGTGAAGGGGCTCGAAACCTTTGCCGAGCAGCTTTCGACGTTGGCTGCCATTCCGGTCGATATCCACATGAAATCGCTGATCGAAGCGATCAAACTCGGTCCCAAGCTGGACGACGTGTTCGAGACGATGACCGGGCTCTATCTCTCCGGGGACATGGGCATGACCATCCCCTTCCTGAAGACCGTCGTGCCTGAGGGCGAGGACGATGATAGCGGCTATGCCGAATTCGAGGAACTGGTGGTGCGCAAGCGCAACCTGCTGATGGCCGAACGCGCAGCACCCATCCTCAACGAAGGCAGCACCTTCATCGCCGTCGGCGCATTGCACCTGCCCGGTGATGACGGGCTGGTCGAGCTTTTGCGCAAGCAGGGTTTCACACTCACTGCCGTGAACTGAGCCCTCTGGCGAGGGACGTACGCCCGTCAACCGGACACAAAAAAACCGGCCCTGTTACGGGGCCGGTTTTCCGATGCGATATTGTTGCCGATCACATATGGATCGGCTTGGCAAAGGTCGCGAGTGCGGCTTCCTTCACGGCTTCCGACAGGGTCGGGTGAGCGTGGCAGGTGCGGCCGAGATCTTCGGACGAACCGCTGAATTCCATCAGCACGGCAATTTCGTGGATCATGTCGCCGGCGCCGAAGCTGACGATATGGCCGCCGAGAACACGATCGGTTTCCTTGTCGGCGAGGATCTTGACGAAGCCGTCGGTGGCGAGCATCGCGCGGGCGCGACCGTTCGCCGTGAACGGGAACTTGCCGACCTTGTAGGCGATGCCTGCAGCCTTCAGCTCTTCTTCCGTGCGGCCGACCGATGCCACTTCCGGTTGGGTGTAAACGACAGACGGAATGACGTCGTAGTTCACGTGGCCGTGCTGGCCGGAGAGGATTTCGGCAAGCGCCACGCCCTCGTCTTCGGCCTTGTGGGCCAGCATCGGGCCCTTCACCACGTCGCCGATCGCGTAGATGCCGGCAACATTGGTCTTGTAGCCGCCGTCGATTTCGACGCGACCGCGATTGTCGAGCGCAACGCCCGCTTCTTCGAGACCAAGGCCCGCGGTGTAGGGTTTGCGGCCCGTCGAGATCAGCACGACATCGGCTTCGAGGCTGACGGCTTCGCCACCCTTCACCGGCTCATAGGTGACCTTGGCGCCTGAAGCAGTCTTCTCGACGCCGGTAACCTTGGCTTCGGTGCGGATGTCCATGCCCTGCTTGGCCATCATGCGCTGGAACTGCTTGGAAACGTCTGCGTCCATCGAGCCGAGCAGCTTGTCGAGATACTCGATGACGGTGACCTTGGCGCCGAGACGCGACCAGACCGAACCGAGTTCCATGCCGATGACACCGCCGCCGACGACGATCATGTTCGCCGGGACCTTGTCGAGCGTGAGACCGCCCGTCGAGGAAACGATGACCTTCTCGTCGATCTCGACATTGACGCCCGGAATGCCGGCGATGTCGGAGCCGGTGGCGATGACGATGTTCTTCGTCTCGATTTCCTGGACCTTGCCGTCGTCACCGGTGACCGAAACCTTGCCGGCCGAAACGATCTTGCCGGTGCCGATGAAACCGTCGATCTTGTTCTTCTTGAACAGGAAGGCGACGCCATCGGTGTTCGACTTTACCGTCGCATCCTTGTGGGCCATCATCTTCGAAAGGTTCAGCGTCGGTGCCGGAACCTCGACGCCCAGTTCTTCCACGCCATGCGCCACATGCGCAAACATTTCCGAAGCATGCAGCAGCGCCTTGGAGGGAATGCAGCCGATGTTGAGGCAGGTACCGCCGTAGGTGGAACGCTTTTCGACGACAGCGACCTTGAGGCCGAGCTGGGCCGCCTTGATTGCGCAGACATAGCCGCCCGGGCCGGATCCGATTACGACAACATCATAAGCCATCAGACTATCCTTTTGATTGAGCAGGAGGCGGTCACACGAACAGTGCGATCATCATCAGCGCGAGGCCGACGAGGCTGACCAGCCATACAAGCGAGCGGACATACGGAATGCCCTTGAGATAAAGTGGAATGTAGACGATCCGCGCCACCAGCCAGACCGCAGCTCCGAACAGGCCAAAGCCCGACGAATCCCCGGTAAGGATCATCGCCAGCAGAAGGCCGATAAAGGCGGGATAGGTTTCCTGGTAGTTTCGCGAAGCGCGGGCCGCACGACCGGCCATCACGCTCTTGGGTTCGTTGTCGCCGTCCCGCGGACCGGCATTCCATGCCGTGCCGCGATCCTTGGTGGCGAAATTCCCCTGCAGTAGAATATGCACGAGAAGCAGGACGACACTCAGGCACAGAAGTACCAAGAGATAGGTCGCATTGGCTGAAGCGGCGTCCATTTTGCTCTCCGCAAATTACAGATCAAGAACCAGACGTTCCGGATCTTCCAGGCTTTCCTTGACGCGAACGAGGAAGGTGACCGCTTCCTTGCCATCGACGATGCGGTGATCGTAGGACAGTGCCAGATACATCATCGGACGGATCACGACCTGACCGCCGATCGCGACCGGACGCTCCTGGATCTTGTGCATGCCGAGGATACCCGACTGCGGCGCGTTGAGGATCGGCGACGACATCAGCGAACCGTAGACGCCACCATTGGTGATGGTGAACGTGCCGCCCTGCATGTCTGCCATCGACAGCGTACCGTCGCGGGCAGCCTTGGCGAGACGACCGAGTTCCTTTTCGACGCCGGCGATCGAGCGCTGGTCGGCATCGCGGATGACAGGAACGACGAGGCCCTTGTCGGTACCGACGGCCATGCCGACGTGGCAGTAGTTCTTGTAGATGAGGTCAGTGCCGTCGATCTCGGCGTTGACGGCCGGCAGTTCCTTCAGCGCGTGCGTGACCGCCTTGGTGAAGAAGCCCATGAAGCCCAGCTTCACGCCGTGCTTCTTCTCGAACACGTCCTTGTAGCGGTTGCGAAGATCCATCACGGCCTTCATGTCCACCTCGTTATAGGTGGTGAGCATGGCGGCGGTGTTCTGGGCATCCTTGAGGCGCTTGGCGATGGTCTGGCGCAGACGCGTCATCTTCACGCGCTCTTCGCGCGATGCATCGTCAGCCGACGAGACCGGGCGGGGAGCAGCCGGAACCGAAGCCGGTGCGGCAGGAGCCGCCGGGCCCTTGGAAATGGCAGCGATCACATCGCCCTTCAGCACCTGACCGCGCTTGCCGGAACCGTCGACATCCGAAGTGGAGATGTTGTTGTCGGCAGCAACCTTGGCGGCAGCCGGTGCTGGCGGCATGGACGATCCGCCGGCAGGCGCTGCAGCAGGTGCCGGGGCAGCAGCTGCGGGTTCGGCAGCCTTCGCCGGAGCAGCTTCGGCCGGCTGTGCAGCAGGAGCTGCAGTGCCGGCAGCAGCACCGCCAGCCGAGATCTGGCCGAGCAGTGCGTCGAGGCCGACGGTCTCGCCGTTCTGGGCGACGATCTCTGTCAGAACGCCGGATGCTGGAGCTGGGACTTCGACGGTAACCTTGTCGGTTTCCAGTTCGACCAGCGGCTCATCGGCCTTGACCGTGTCGCCGACCTTCTTGAACCAGGTGCCGACGGTTGCCTCGCTGACGGACTCGCCGAGGGTAGGGACGCGGATTTCGGTGGCCATGATCTATTTTCCGTGTTTGTCAGATATCGTTTCGGAGCAATTGGTGGAGACGGCTGAAAAATCAGCCGCCGAGAGCGTCTTCGAGGAAGGCTTCCAGCTGTGCCAGATGCTTGGACATCAGGCCGGTTGCAGGCGATGCCGCCGCCGGACGGCCGGTATACCGGACGCGCTGATACTTGGCATCGATATGCGCCAGAACCCATTCGAGATACGGATCGATGAACGACCAGGAGCCCATGTTCTTCGGCTCTTCCTGGCACCAGACCATTTCCGCATTGCGGAAGCGGCTGAGCTCGTTGATGAGCGCCTTGGCCGGGAACGGATAGAGCTGTTCGATGCGCAGCAGGTAGATGTCGTCGATGCCGCGCTTTTCGCGCTCTTCCAGCAGATCGTAATAGACCTTGCCCGAACACATCACGACGCGACGGATCTTCGCATCCTTCTGCAGCTTGATCGGACCGTCCTTGATCATCTCCGCGTCGTCCCACAGCAGGCGGTGGAACGAGCTTTCGCCTGCCATTTCCGCCAGTGTCGAGGTTGCGCGCTTGTGGCGCAGCAGCGACTTCGGCGTCATCAGGATCAGCGGCTTGCGGAAGTCGCGCTTCACCTGACGGCGCAGGATGTGGAAGTAGTTTGATGGCGTCGTGACGTTTGCGACCTGCATGTTGTCTTCGGCGCACATCTGCAGCCAGCGTTCCAGGCGGGCGGAGGAATGCTCCGGGCCCTGCCCTTCATAGCCATGCGGCAGAAGGCAGACGAGACCCGACATGCGCAGCCACTTGCGCTCACCCGACGAGATGAACTGGTCGAACACGACCTGCGCACCGTTGGCGAAGTCGCCGAACTGGGCTTCCCATAGCGTCAGCGCGTTTGGACGCGCCAGCGAGTAGCCATATTCGAACCCGAGCACTGCCTCTTCCGACAGCATCGAGTTGATGACTTCGTACTTGCCCTGGCCAGCCTGCAGGTTGGAAAGCGGGATGTAGCGCTCTTCGGTTTCCTGATCGTAGAGAACCGAGTGACGCTGCGAGAACGTGCCGCGTTCGCAATCCTGACCCGAAAGACGGATCTTGGTACCTTCGACGGTCAGCGAACCGAACGCCAGCGCTTCCGCCATTGCCCAGTCGATGCCTTCACCGGTCTCGATCATCTGCGCACGGTTATCCATGAAACGCTTGATCGTGCGGTGGGCGTTAAAACCTTCCGGAATGGTCGAAAGCTTGCGACCGATCTCTCTCAGATCCTTGATCGGCATCGCGGTCTTGCCACGACGCTGCTCGTCGGCATTGTCGGCGGAACGCAGGCCGGACCACTGGCCGTCAAGCCAGTCGGCCTTGTTCGGCTTGTAGCTCTGGCCGGCCTCGAACTCTGTTTCGAGATTGGCGCGCCAGTCGGCCTTCATCTTCTCGAATTCGCCTTCGGTGATGACACCTTCGCCGATCAGACGTTCGGCATAGATCTCCGCCACGGCCTTGTGCGCGCGGATGACCTTGTACATCTTCGGCTGCGTGAACGCAGGCTCGTCGCCTTCGTTATGGCCGAACCGGCGGTAGCAGAACATATCAACCACGACCGGCTTGTGGAACTTCATCCGGTATTCGATGGCGATCTTGGCCGCGTAGACGACCGCTTCCGGATCGTCGCCGTTGACGTGGAAGATCGGTGCCTCGATCATCTTGGCAACGTCCGACGGATAAGGCGACGAACGCGAGAATCCAGGGTTGGTGGTAAAGCCGATCTGGTTGTTGATGATGACATGCATCGTGCCGGCCACGCGGTGGCCGCGCAGACCCGACAGGCCGAGGATTTCGGCAGTGACGCCCTGGCCGGCAAAGGCCGCATCGCCGTGCAGCAGCAGCGGCAGAACCTTGGCGCGCTCGGACAGCGGAATGATGTTGTCCTTGTCCCAGACCTTGGTCAACATGTCCTGCTTGGCGCGGGCCTTGCCCATGACGACAGGGTTGACGATTTCCAGGTGAGACGGGTTGGCGGTCAGCGACAGGTGAACCTTGTTGCCGTCAAATTCACGGTCCGACGAAGCACCCAGATGGTATTTCACGTCGCCCGAACCCTCGACTTCGTCGGGCTTGAACGAACCGCCCTTGAACTCGTGGAACACGGCGCGATGCGGCTTGCCGAGGACGTTGGTCAAGACGTTCAGACGACCGCGGTGGGCCATGCCGAGGATGACTTCCTCGAGGCCTTCCTGACCCCCGCGCTTGATGATCTGCTCCAGCGCCGGGATGAGCGATTCACCGCCATCCAGGCCGAAACGCTTGGTGCCCTTGAAGCGCACGTCGAGGAACTGCTCGTAGCCTTCGGCTTCGACCAGCTTCGAAAGGATTGCCTTCTTGCCTTCAGGCGTGAACGTGACGCCCTTGGCAGGACCTTCGATACGCTCCTGGATCCAGCCCTTTTCCTCGGGGTTGGACATGTGCATGAATTCGACGCCGATGGTCGAGCAATAGGTGCGCTCGAGGATCTCGATCATTTCGCGAACGGACGCGTATTCAAGGCCGAGAACGTTGTCGATAAAGATCTTGCGATCGTAATCGCTCTCTTCGAAGCCGTAGGACTTCGGCGAAAGCTCGTTGTAATCGTCGACGGGGCTCGCGATCCCGAGCGGATCGAGCTTGGCATGAAGGTGGCCGCGCATGCGGTAGGCACGGATCATCATGATGGCGCGCACGCTGTCGCGGGTCGCCTGCAGAACGTCGGTCTGCTGCACCGGCTGGCCGGTCACTGCGGCGGATGCTTCCGCCTTCGCCTTGACCTTAGTCTCGATCGCCTTTTCGACGATCGGCCAGTTGCCGTCGAGTGCCGAGATCAGATCGCCATTGGCGGGGATCGGCCAGTTCGAACGTTTCCAGGAGGCGCCCTGCGCGGCCTTCCTGACATCTTCGGGGCTGTCTGCCAGCGCCTTGAAGAAGGCCTGCCATTCCTCGGAAAGCGACGTTGGATCACTTTCGTAGCGCCCATAGAGCTGCTCGATATAGGCAGCGTTCGCACCATCGAGGAAAGACGTGATGAGGAACTGTTCGTTGGCTTCTTGCCGTGCCATTGCTTCCCGCGGGCGCCGCGCCCGCCTCCTGACCTGATCGGCACCGGATGAATTGACCGGAAACCGCATTCTCTGACGTATGGCTCGATACCGCTGCGAGCGGCGCCGCTCTTTAGTAGACCTACCTCGGGTAGACCTACCCTTGAGCGACTTACCCGCAGGTCGCATGCAGCACCCCCGCGGGTCATTTGATGTCTGGTCCATCGCCGTCTATCTATCGGCGATGGGTAACCTTTATGTGGCGTTAGCCCTTGAGGACTTCAACCAGCGTCGTGCCGAGACGTGCCGGTGAAGGCGAAACCTTGATACCGGCTGCTTCCATGGCAGCGATCTTGGATTCCGCATCGCCCTTGCCGCCGGAAACGACAGCACCGGCATGGCCCATGGTGCGACCCTTCGGAGCGGTCCGGCCGGCGATGAAGCCTGCCATCGGCTTCTTGCGGCCCTTCTTGGCTTCGTCGATCAGGAACTGTGCCGCTTCTTCTTCAGCCGAGCCGCCGATTTCGCCGATCATGATGATCGACTGCGTGGCTTCGTCTGCGAGGAACATTTCCAGGATGTCGATGAACTCGGTGCCCTTGACCGGGTCGCCGCCGATGCCGACAGCCGTCGTCTGGCCGAGGCCTTCGTTGGATGTCTGGAATACGGCTTCGTAAGTAAGCGTGCCGGAGCGCGACACGATACCGACCGAACCCTTGCGGAAGATCGAGCCCGGCATGATGCCGATCTTGCATTCTTCCGGCGTTAGAACGCCCGGGCAGTTCGGGCCGAGCAGGCGCGAGTTGGAACGGTCGAGGCGGGCCTTGACGCGAACCATGTCCATGACCGGAATGCCTTCGGTGATACAGGTGATGAACGGGATCTCGGCTTCGATCGCCTCGATGATCGCGTCAGCTGCGCCGGCCGGCGGAACGTAGATCACGGACGCATCGGCGCCGGTCTTTTCCTTGGCTTCGGCAACGGTCGCATAGATCGGCAGGCTTTCGCCCTTCGAACCGGTCCAGGTTTCGCCACCCTTCTTCGGATGGATACCGCCGACCATCTGCGTGCCGTAGTAAGCAAGCGCCTGTTCGGTGTGGAATGTACCGGTCTTGCCGGTCAGGCCCTGAACCAGGACCTTGGTATTCTTGTTAACGAGAATAGACATTATCAGGTCCCCAAATTAGGCTTTGATCGCCGCGACGATCTTCTTGGCAGCATCGTCGAGATCGTCAGCAGCCGTGATCGCAAGACCCGATTCGTTGAGGATCTTCTTGCCCAGCTCGACATTGGTGCCTTCGAGGCGCACGACGAGCGGAACTTTGAGGCCGACTTCCTGAACCGCTGCGACAACGCCTTCGGCGATGACGTCGCACTTCATGATGCCGCCGAAGATGTTGACGAGGATGCCCTCGACCTTCGGGTCAGCCGTGATGATCTTGAAGGCAGCCGCGACCTTCTCCTTGCCGGCGCCACCGCCAACGTCGCAGAAGTTTGCAGGCTCTTTGCCGTACAGCTTGATGATGTCCATCGTCGCCATCGCGAGACCGGCACCGTTGACCATGCAGCCGATGTTGCCGTCGAGCGCCACGTAAGCGAGGTCCCACTTGGACGCTTCGATTTCCTTGGCGTCTTCTTCCGACTCGTCGCGCAGCGCCTTGACGTCGTCATGGCGGAAGATCGCGTTGCCGTCGAACGACATCTTGGCATCGAGAACGCGCAGATGATCGTCCTTCATGACGATCAGCGGGTTGATCTCGAGGAGCGCCATGTCCTTCTCGTTGAAGGCCTTGTAGAGCAGCGGGAACAGCGACTTCGCATCTTCCGCAGCAGCACCCGACAGCTCAAGCGCCGAAGAGATCGCAGCGATGTCTGCTTCAGTCACGCCGGCTTCCGGATCGATCGCGATCGTGTGGATCTTCTCGGGCGTGTCGTGAGCGACAGCTTCGATGTCCATGCCGCCTTCGGTCGAAACGACGAAGGCAACGCGACCAACCGAGCGGTCGACGAGCAGCGAGCAGTAGAGTTCGCGGGCAATGTCTGCGCCATCTTCGATATAGAGGCGGTTGACCTGCTTGCCGGCATCGCCGGTCTGCGCGGTCACCAGCGTGTTGCCGAACATTTCCTTGGCATGGCTCTTGGCTTCATCGATCGAGAAAGCCAGGCGAACGCCGCCCTTGGCGTCCGGTCCGAGTTCCTTGAACTTGCCCTTGCCGCGACCACCTGCGTGGATCTGGCTCTTGACCACGTAGAGCGGACCCGGCAGCTGCTTTGCAGCAGCTTCGGCTTCTTCTGCGGAGAAGATTGCAACACCTTCCGCAACCGGTGCGCCGAAACCCTTCAGGAGGGCCTTGGCCTGATATTCATGAATGTTCATCGAGGTATCCTTAAATCCGTGCGCCCGAAGGCGATTACTTCAGCGCAGGCGCGATATTGATGCAGGCTTCGCAGAGAGCCGAAACAGCGCCGACCGACTTCGCGAAGGCAGCTTCTTCGTCCTTGTTGAATTCGACTTCGATGATCCGCTCGATGCCACCGGCACCGATGATCGTGGGAACGCCGACATACATGTCCTTCACGCCGTACTGGCCGGACAGGTAAGCCGCGGCAGGCAGAACGCGCTTCTTGTCCTTGAGGAAGGATTCGGCCATCTCGATCGCCGATGCGGCGGGAGCGTAGTAGGCAGAACCGGTCTTCAGCAGGCCGACGATTTCTGCGCCACCGTCACGGGTGCGCTGGATGATTTCTTCGAGACGCTCGGCAGTGACCCAGCCCATCTTGACGAGATCGGTCAGCGGAACGCCGCCGACGGTCGAGTAGCGGGCGAGCGGCACCATCGTGTCGCCATGGCCACCGAGAACGAAGGCGGTGACGTCCTGGACGGAGACGTTGAACTCTTCCGACAGGAACAGGCGGAAACGAGCCGAGTCGAGCACGCCGGCCATGCCGACGACCATGTTCTTCGGCAGGCCGGAGAACTTCTGCAGCGCCCAGACCATCGCGTCGAGCGGGTTGGTGATGCAGATGACGAATGCGTTCGGGGCATATTTCTTGATACCGGCGCCGACCTGTTCCATCACTTTCAGGTTGATGCCGAGCAGATCGTCGCGGCTCATGCCGGGCTTGCGGGCAACACCGGCGGTGACGATGCAGACATCAGCGCCTTCGATGGCGGAATAGTCGCTGGCACCGGAAAGCTTGGCGTTGAAGCCTTCGACGGGACCGGACTGGGCAATATCGAGGCCCTTGCCCTGCGGGATGCCGTCAGCAATGTCGAAGAGGACGATGTCGCCCAGCTCCTTCAGGCTGGCAAGATGCGCCAGCGTGCCACCGATCATGCCCGAACCAATAAGTGCAATTTTCTTGCGCGCCATCGAAAAGCTTCCTCTCAAGACTTTACCTGCGTCAAGTCATAGCAGGTTCACGTGCGGCGCCACCGATAGCGCCATATCGGAAAAATCGCAATCGATTATTTCGGAGTGATATTTTTCAATCGGTTAGATATCAATTACCTTACGTAAACGTAAGAACTTCTGTCATGAAAGTGTCAGGCTTCTTGACGCTTTGCGTTGTGCAGAGCGAGGTAATCGGTGCTCCGCATCTCCCAGAGACGGGAGATTGTTCGATCGAACTCGAACCCCTCGGTGCCGCGCTTCTCCAACAAAAGCTGATCCGGTTCGCTCGCGGCGGAGACATAGAGTCTGACCGAATGGTCGTAGAACGCATCGACGAGATTGATGAAGCGCTTGGTTGCGTTGCGCCTTTCGGGTCCTAGCTGAGGGACGTGCTCGATGAAGACAGCGTCAAAGCGATCGGCGATCGCCAGATAGTCAGACGCGCCTAGCGGTTTTTCACACAAGTCCGAGAAGCTGAACCGTGCAGCCCGGCCGGACGCCAGCGGCACCTTGATGGTGCGACCTTTCATCGGCAACTCGACAGGGCTCGCCTTCTCGCCGTCGATCACCTGATGCCAGGTGTTTTCGATCGCGAGATCCGCCTGGGGGCTGAGAGGCGTCACATAGACGGGCAGGCTCGCCAGCTTCTGCATCCGGTAGTCTGTTGGCGAGTCCAGCGTGACGACATCCACGTAGCGGCCGAGCAGCGCGATGAACGGCGTGAACAGACCGCGGTTGAGGCCATCCCTGTAGAGATCGTCGGGGGCTACGTTCGATGTCGCGACGAGAACGCATCCAAGGCCGAACAATTCCGTGAACAGACGTGCAAGGATCATAGCATCAGTGATATCGGTCACCGAGAATTCGTCGAAGCAGAGAAGTTCCGCTTCTGCGAACAGGGCCGCAGCGATTGGCGGCACCGGATCTGCCTGTTTCGTCTCGCCGCGTTTCAGCTTTTGACGGTGCTCGTGGATACGTCCATGCACGTCAGCCATGAATTCGTGAAAGTGCAGACGCCGCTTTTTTGCGATGGATGCCTTCTTGAAGAACATGTCCATCAGCATGGTCTTGCCGCGACCGACGCTGCCATGCACATAAAGCCCGCGGATTTCCCGCGGCTTGCCGCCACCGCGGGCAAACAGCCAGCCGAGAGCACTCGTCTTCTTGGCTGGCTTCGTGTCTCTGAAGCATTTGAGTATGTGGTCGAGCTTGGCGGCCACCTGCATCTGCGCAGTGTCCGGCGTCAGCACCCCGGACGCCGCCAGTGCCTTCAGCTCTTCACCGACGCTTGATGTGTAGTCCGGGATCGGCTCCACCCTGCCGCCTCCGCAGACCGTTTACCGGCTGAGACCGAGAGGCTGGCCCGAATTGGTGGTGCCGTCGAAACGGGTATCGCCGCTCTTGTAGACGCGGCCGATGACGTCGCCGGCGCGGTTCTTGAACTGAACCATCTTGCCCGACACTTCCCACGAACCCATCGTCGTCAGTTCGCCGGAGCAGCCACGGGTGCCGCCGCGCGATCCGCTGCCGAGATTGGTGAGCGTCAGGAACATGTCGCAGGACGAGCCGCCATTGGCAACGCGCCAGTTGCCGACCATCTGCTGCTTGGTAATATCGAGAGCATTGGCAGGCGCCGCAGCATTCGGATCGACGGATGCCATCTGCTGGCCACCCTGAGGCGCCGTCGGATATTGGGCTGCACCACCCGGAGGTGGAAGCTGGCCGCCCTGCACACCCTGAACAGGCTGTGCCTGAAGCGGCGCGGGCCGGGAGGGCTGTGCTGGCAGATCAGCGTAAGGGGAGGTATTGGACGTCCTCTGGCAACCGGCAAGAGCCAGCGCAAGAACAACGCCTGTCGCCACATATCTGAACTGCATCACAAAACTCCTGCTTTCAGCCGCATCTCTGCATGGAACTGATCCATTCAATTGAGACGGAATTACCGTAAAAGGACTTAGTTAATCAAGTCATACCGGCGCTATTTGGCGAAGGCACGACAACTGTCACGATTACGCGAGCTGTTTTAATCGAAAAATCCCGACCGTGCGTCTGCAGGGTCGGGATACTGTAAGGTTTTACTAGACGCGGCGCTCGACCATCATCTTCTTGATTTCGGCAATCGCCTTGGCAGGGTTCAGACCCTTCGGGCAGGTCTGCGCGCAGTTCATGATCGTGTGGCAGCGATAGAGCCGGAACGGATCCTCGAGGTTGTCGAGGCGCTCGCCCTTGGCTTCGTCTCTGGAGTCGATCAGCCAGCGATAGGCCTGAAGCAGAACAGCCGGACCGAGATAGCGGTCGCCGTTCCACCAGTAGCTGGGACAGGATGCCGAGCAGCAGGCGCAGAGAATGCACTCGTAGAGACCGTCGAGTTTCTGACGGTCGTCGTGGCTCTGCTTCCATTCCTTGGCAGGCGTCGGCGAGACGGTCTTCAGCCAGGGCTCGATCGAGCGGTGCTGGGCGTAGAAGTTTGTCAGATCCGGAACCAGGTCCTTGACCACAGGCATATGCGGCAGCGGATAGACTTTGACCGTTCCCTTCACGTCATCCATGCCCTTGGTGCAGGCAAGCGTGTTGGTGCCGTCGATGTTCATCGCGCAGGAACCGCAAATGCCTTCGCGGCACGAACGGCGCAGTGTCAGCGTCGGGTCGATATTGTTCTTGATGTAGAGAAGACCATCGAGAACCATCGGGCCGCAATCGTCGATATCGATGTAGAACGTATCGATGCGCGGGTTCTGGCCGTCATCCGGGCTCCAGCGGTAGACGCGGTATTCTCGGACGTTCGTGGCACCATCCGGCTTTGGCCAGACCTTGCCTTCGGTCATCTGGGAATTCTTGGGCAGAGCGAGTTCAACCATGTTCCAGTTTCCTCAGATCAATACACGCGCGCTTTCGGCTCGATCTTGTAAGGATCGATGCCGTCGGCGATCAGGTCCGTGTGGACCGGGCGATAGTCGAGCTTCACGTCGCCCGCGTCGTTGACCCAGGCAAGCGTATGCTTGCGCCAGGTCACGTCGTCGCGGCCGGAAAACGCGCCGTCCGTATAGTCCTCGCGTGCGTGAGAACCGCGGCTTTCCTTGCGCGCTTCGGCGCCGTAGACCGTGGTGATCGCGTTCGCCATCAGGTTATGCAGTTCGAGCGTTTCGACGAGATCCGAGTTCCAGATCATCGAATGGTCGGTGACCTTCACGTCGCGCATTTCGCCCCAGATTGCCGACATGCGCTTGCAACCGGATTCCAGCGACTCCTGTGTGCGGAACACGGCGGCATCATCCTGCATGGTGCGCTGCATCTTGTCGCGCAGGATCGCCGTCGGCGTGGAGCCGCTGGCGTGGCGCAGGCTGTCGAAGCGGTCCATGATCTTGTCGCAGGCGGCCGTGTTCAATGCCGGGATTGGTCCGACGCGGTCGATCACCTGGCCGGCGCGGATGGCGGCGGCACGACCGAACACGACGAGATCGATCAGCGAGTTGGAGCCGAGACGGTTTGCACCGTGCACCGACGCGCAACCGGCTTCACCCACGGCCATCAGGCCAGGCAGGATGCGTTCCGGATTGTTGCTGTCGGCATTCAGCACCTCACCCCAGTAATTGGTGGGAATGCCGCCCATGTTATAATGCACGGTCGGCAGAACAGGGATCGGCTCGCGCGTCACGTCGACGCCCGCAAAGATCTTGGCGCTTTCGGAAATGCCGGGAAGGCGTTCGTGCAGGACGGCCGGATCGAGATGGTCGAGATGCAGGAAGATGTGGTCCTTGTTCTTGCCGACGCCGCGACCTTCACGGATTTCCAGCGTCATGCAACGCGAGACCACGTCACGGGAGGCGAGATCCTTGGCGGATGGCGCATAGCGCTCCATGAAGCGTTCGCCCTCGGAATTCACGAGGTAGCCGCCTTCGCCGCGTGCACCCTCGGTGATGAGACAGCCCGAACCATAGATGCCGGTCGGGTGGAACTGGACGAATTCCATGTCCTGAAGAGGCATGCCGGCACGCGCCACCATGCCGCCACCGTCGCCGGTGCAGGTATGGGCAGAGGTTGCCGAGAAATAGGCGCGGCCGTAACCGCCGGTCGCCAGAACCACCATCTTGGCAGTAAAGCGATGGATCGTGCCGTCGTCGAGGTTCCAGGCAACGACGCCGGTGCAACGACCGTCATCGGACATGATCAGGTCGAGCGCGAAATACTCGATGAAGAATTCCGCATTGTGCTTCAGCGACTGGCCGTAGAGCGTGTGCAGGATGGCGTGGCCGGTACGGTCTGCAGCAGCGCAGGTGCGCTGCACCGGTGGGCCGGCACCGAAATTCTGCATGTGGCCGCCGAACGGGCGCTGATAGATCTTGCCTTCCTCGTTGCGCGAGAAAGGCACGCCGTAATGTTCGAGTTCGTAGACGGCCTTGGGCGCTTCCATGACCATGTACTGCATGGCGTCGACATCGCCGAGCCAGTCGGAACCCTTGACGGTGTCATAGAGGTGCCACTGCCACGAATCGGGCGTCATGTTCTGCAGCGAGGCGGCAATGCCGCCCTGTGCGGCGACGGTGTGCGAACGGGTCGGGAAGACCTTGGTGATGCAGGCCGTCTTGAAGCCCTGTTCGGCCATGCCGAGCGTGGCGCGCAATCCTGCACCGCCGGCACCCACGACGATCACGTCGTAGGAATGGTCGACATAGGTATAGGCCTTGCCGGTCTGAGAGGCGCCTGAAGCGATGGGGGTGACGGATGCCATGACGGATTATCCTACGAAAGCGATCTTCAGAACGGCGAACAGACAGAGCCCGGCGATCAGGATCGAGAAGAATGTGTTGAGCATGACGAACAGGACCTTCGCGAACTCGCTGTGCACGTAGTCCTCGATGATGACCTGCATGCCGAGCTTCATGTGGATGATGCCCGAGATCACGACAAGGCCCATGACAACAGCGACGAACGGGTTCGACAGCGCCTCGACCACTTCGGCAAACGGCTTGCCGGCATAGATGATCATGAAGATCACGAAAAAGGTCATCAACGGCACGTTGGCGACGGCGGTCATCCGCTGGCGCCAGAAATGTTCGGTGCCGTCTTTGGCGGAGCCCAGTCCGCGGACCTTACCGAGCGGGGTGCGCATATCCATGGAAGCTGTTCCTTAGCGAACGATGAAGCCGACCACCCAGACCAGCACGGTCAGACAGAGCGATGCGATGATGTTGGCGATGGCGAGCTTGGTCGAAAATTCCTTCTCGAAGCCACGGCCCAAGTCCCACATGAAGTGGCGGAAGCCGCCGAGCATGTGGTGGATCAGCGCCCATGTATAGCCGAGAAGAACCAGCTTGCCGGGAATGCTGCCGAGCGCCCAGTTGGCCCAGTCGTAATAGGCCGGGCCGCTTGCTGCAGCGATCAGCCACCACGCGACAAGGATCGTGCCGAAATACAGAGCGCCACCGGTGATACGGTGAACGATCGACATGACCATTGTGGGGATTGGCTTGTAGATTGAGAGATGCGGCGACAGAGGCCGGTTGTTAGTCACATTCGCCATCAGAACCTCGCGGCGTCGTAATGCGTCAAAGAGCGGGAGCCCTTGGCAATGCACGCTGCCGAGAAAATGTGCATTGCATCATTCGCGTGGTTTAATCTTGGAATTCCCCAACGACAAGAACAATTCTAAACGATCGAGAATTTAATCGATTGTGTTTTTCTCAAGGTCTCGGGTTTGCCAGATCGCGGCACGATATCTGGCAAACCCGAACAATTGGTTTCTTGCCAGAAACCCGCTTTCCCTCCATGTTAATGTTTCGTTAACCTGTGTGTCGCGGAGTTTGTCATGATCAGTCACCGGATCAAGCCCCTTGTCATCGCCGCAGCAGTGCTTGCAGCCTTCGCATCAGTCGCTTCTGCGGCAGATCGCAGGCATCACCATCAGGGCTATGCCGACCGTGGATACGACAGAGGCCATCGCCACCAGTTCGTCGAAAACAATCGCTGGGATCGCCAGGGTGACGGACGACGCAACCGTCCTGCCGAGATCAACCGGATGACCCGTACTTATGCATCGGGTCGCTTTGATCGGGGCTCGTCATCCTTCGCGCGCGGGATTGATACCTATGCAGGTTCGATCCAGGCCTACTCGGTCCCTGGCAATGGGACCTATTTTGTGCGCGACGATATCTACTGGCCGCAGCAGGAACGCCGCAGTCTGGCACTCGCCCCGAAAGCCAAGGTGATCGATGTAGCGCAGGAGATGGGCGGCAACGCGGTGGCCTCGAACAAATCATGCTCGTTTGAAGCCGGCGTCTGCGTCATTCGAGGCGGCCGATAGTCGTCTCAGGCGAACCGCCACACGGTCGTCTTTTTGACCTCGCTGTCTTCAAGTGCCCGGGTGACGGGTACCTGGTAGACGGCCACCTCGGTAAGCCGATCCTTGGGGCAGTAGCTCCTGCCGGGATCGCCGACCAGAACGACCTTTCCCTCTCCCGATAACCGGGTAAACCACGGTATCAACAGATCGGCCATGCCGCGATCGTAGAACACGTCGCCGGCGAGCAGCACATCCGCCTCGATCTCTCGCCCGATCAGATCTTGCGACGTGAAGGATATCTCAACGTGGTTTTCTGCGGCGTTGAGCCTCACCGCAGCTTCCGTCCAGGGATCGATATCGGCGGCGAGCACGTGGGCTGCAGCAGCCTGTTTTGCCGCAATCGCCACCAGCCCGGATCCCGATGCGAAATCCAGCACCCGCTTGCTGGCAACTGTATCGGGATGGTCGAGAATATAGCGGGCGAGCCCCTGCCCGCCGGCCCAGGCAAAGGCCCAGAACGGCGGCGGCAGACCGACTGCCTGCAACTCTTCCTCGGTCTTCAGCCAGAGGTCATGCGCCTCGGTCGCCAGATGAAGCCGGATCTCCGGAACATGCGGCGGCGCGGTCACATCCGTGTTGGCGAGGATGAAGGTCGCAGGGTCGGTTTTCAAGGACGCGTCAGTCCGGTGAACGGGGCGGGTTCTTGACACCACCCAAGCGGCAGATCTCGAGATATTCCTCTTCCGTCACCGGCTGTACGGAAAGCCGCATCGAGGTGACCAGCGCCATCTTCTCGAACTGCGGATTGGCCTTGATGTCCTTCAGCGTGATCGGCTTCGGCACATCCTCGACGGCGCGAATATCGACGCAGTCCCACTTCGGATCGCCCTTGGCCGAGGAATCCGGATGCGACAGCGCGCAGACCTCGACGATGCCGACGATCTCCAATCCCTCGTTGGAGTGGTAGAAGAACCCCTTGTCGCCAATCTTCATGGCCCGCATGTTGTTGCGGGCCTGATAGTTGCGCACGCCGGTCCATTCCTCGCCAGCTTTTCCCTTGGCCTTCTGCTGCTCCCAAGACCAGACATCCGGTTCGGATTTATAGAGCCAATAGGCCATGGTTATCTCACTCCGCAGGCTTGTTGATCGTCCAGTTCCACGGCTTCACATCGACCGTCTCGAACAGGCCGGCGAGGTAATAGGGATCGGCCTCGGCAAGCGTGCGGGCAGCCGCCATATCGGCGGCTTCAACCACGACCAGGCTGCCATTCGGCTTGCCTTCATCGTCAAGGAAAGGACCGGCAAACTTCAGCGTGCCGTCGGCATTGAGCTTGTTGAGATGTTCGAGATGGACCGGACGGGTTTCCATCCGGACGTTGAGATGGCCGGGCTTGTCGGTGCAGAGGAAGGCAAACAGCATCGTTCTCTCCTTGGGTTTTGATCTATTCCGTTGTGATCGGGCGGGTCATCAGGCGTTCCATCGCGTCGGCCACGCCAAGCCGTCCGTCGATGATTGCGGCAACGGCCTCCGTCACCGGCAGATCGACGGAGTGGGTCTGCGCGAGCTGGGCAGCGACCGACGCGGCAAAGGCGCCTTCGACCAGCGGTCCGCCGGACGCCGATGCCGGTTCCCCTCGCCCAAGCGAAATACCGAAGCGCAGATTACGGGACTGGTGGCTGGTTCCGGTCAGAACCAGATCGCCAAGACCGGAGAGGCCCCGCACCGTATCCGCCTTGCCGCCCATCGCCTCGACCAGGCGCGACATTTCCGCAAGGCCACGCGAGATCAGCGCGGCACGGGCCGAATCACCAAGGCCTGCGCCCTCGACGATGCCGCAGGCAATCGCCAGCACGTTCTTCATCGCCCCGCCGAGCTGCACGCCGATCCGGTCGGACGAGGCGTAAAGCCGGAAGGTCCGGCTGGACAGCACGGTCGCCAGACGCTCCGCGAGCAGTTGGTCCTCCGCCGCAAGCGCCATCGCCGTCGGAAGCCCGCGCGCAATGTCGAATGCAAAACCGGGGCCGGAGAGAACCGCGATCGGGTGGCTCGGAAGCGATGCCTCCAGAACGTCCGTCAGCAAAAGCCCTGACACGCGGTCTATGCCTTTGGCACAGGTAACGACCGCCGCATCCTTTGCGAGATACGGACCGTAATACCGCGCCGCATCGCTCTGCGCCTGCGAAGGCATGGCAAACAGCACAATGCTCGCATCCGAGATGGCGTCGGGTTCAGCGGAGAATTCGAGCGCATCCGGCAACGTCACGCCGGGAAGTGCCGCGTCATGCACACGGTCGTTTCTGAGATCGGCCATCAGGCCGGTATTGCGGCCGATCAGCGTTACCGGGTGACGACCTTCGAGCGCGATGACGGCTGCGAGTGCCGTACCGAAGGCCCCGGCCCCGATCACGACGATCCGTTCTTGCGGCATCTCTGCCCCGTTCATGCCTTGGCACCCCGTTTGCCGGAGCCAAGCAGCGTCTGCGCATTGGCATCCAGCGGCCAGCGCGAGCGCGGCGCGACATCCATGCCGTCGAACGGCATGTCTTCGGCCAGCCGTTCAAGCCCTGCCCAGGCAATCATCGCTGCATTGTCGGTGCACAGCTTCATCGGCGGCGCGATAAAGCGAAATCCGTGTTCGATGCAGAGCGCCTGCAGCGTTCGGCGTATCTCCTGGTTGGCGGCAACGCCGCCGGCAACCACCAGCGCAGGACCGACATCCAGATGGCCGAATTCCTTGGCAAACCGCGCAAGTCCACGCCCGATCCGGTCGCGCAGCGTTCGCGAGATCGCCTTCTGGAACGAGGCGCAGATATCGGCGATATCCTGCTCGGACAGCGGCGCGATCTCGGTCGCAGCCTGACGCACGGCGGTCTTGAGACCGGAGAACGAGAAGTCCAGCCGGGCTTCGCCGACCAGCGGCCGCGGCAATTGAAAACGATCGGGATCGCCCGTCAGCGCCGCCTTCTCGACGGCGGGACCGCCCGGGTATGGCAGGCCGAGCAGCTTTGCCGTCTTGTCGAAGGCTTCGCCCAGAGCGTCGTCGATCGTGGTGCCCCAGCGCTCATAATCGCCGACGCCACGCACCAGAACCAGCTGCGTATGCCCGCCGGAGACCAGCAGCATAAGATAAGGGAACGACAATCCGTCCGTCAGCCGCGCCGTCAGCGCATGTCCCTCGAGATGGTTGATCGCCATCAGCGGCTTGCCGGTGGCGCGTGCAATCGCCTTCGCCGTCATCAGCCCGACGATCAATCCGCCGATCAGGCCGGGACCGGAGGTCGCCGCCACCGCATCGATCTCATCCAGCGAGACGCCAGCGCGCGACAGTGCCTCCTCGATCAGGCCGTCCAGCGCCTCCACATGGGCGCGCGCCGCAATCTCGGGCACCACGCCGCCATAGGCGCTGTGCTCGTCGAGCTGCGAGAAGACGACATCGGAGAGAATCTCGCCACGACCGTCCTCATGACGCACGACGATTGCGGCCGCGGTTTCGTCGCAGCTTGTTTCAATGCCGAGGATGCGAAGAAATGCCGCCATGACCTATCGTTGATTGAAGAGGAAAACAGGTTTACGAGGGCTTCCGGTAACAATGGAATGACGCGGATGCAAACAAAACCTTTCCGGATAGGAACGCGGGGCAGCCCGCTGGCGCTCGCCCAGGCGGCCGAAACCCGTGCACGGTTGATGGCAGCCCATGACCTTCCGGAGGAAATGTTCGAAATTGTCGTCCTGTCCACGACCGGCGACCGCATCACCGACCGCGCCCTGAGCGAGATCGGCGGCAAGGGCATGTTCACGCTGGAGCTCGAAGAAAAGCTCTCCTCGGGAGATCTCGACTTCGCGGTGCATTCCTCCAAGGACATGCCGACCAAGCTTCCGGAAGACCTTTACATCTCCGCCTACTTGCCCCGCGAGGATATCCGCGATGCCGTCATCGGCCGCACGGCGCCGAGCCTCAAAGCTCTGCCCGACGGCGCGACGGTCGGAACCGCATCTCTGAGGCGTCAGGCGCTGGTGCGCCGTCTTCGTCCCGATATCCAGGTCGCGATTTTTCGCGGATCGGTCGGCACGCGCCTTCGCAAGCTCAATGAAGGCCATGTGGACGCGACGCTTTTGGCGTATGCCGGGCTGAAGCGGCTGGCCCGCGAGGAAGTTGCGACCGAACTGCTCGACCCCGTCGATTTTCCGCCAGCGCCTGCACAGGGCGCGATCTGCCTCGAGAGCCGCATCGGCGACACGGCCATCGATGACCTGCTGAAAGCCGTCAACGACTGTCCCACCTTTGACGCGGTCAGTTGCGAGCGCGCGTTTCTGGCAGCCCTCGACGGCTCATGCCGGACGCCGATCGGCGGCTACGCGATCTGCGACGGTGATCATCTGAAATTTTCAGGCCTGATCCTGACGCCGGACGGATCGACCGAACATGCGGTCGACATCAGCGGCCGACGGGCGGATGCGGAAACGCTTGGTCGCCAGGCCGGAGAAACCGTCCGCGCCGCTGCCGGACCGGGCTTCTTCGAAGGCTGGGTCTGACGCCATGCGGGTCATCGTTACCCGCCCTGACCATTCCGCCCGGCGAACCGCAGCACGGCTCGAAACCCTCGGCCATCAGCCGGTCTTCCTGCCGCTCACCCGCGCCGAGCATCACCTGGAGATCGCCCGAGAAGCGCTGTCCGAACCCCATTCCGCACTTGTCGTGACCAGCGCCGAAGCCGTTCGCGTGCTTGGCGAACTTGGACACGAACTCCGGCATCGCCTGTCCACGCAGATATACGCCGTCGGCGAAGCGACCGGCGAGGCAGCACGCACCCTCGGCTTTACCGATATCCGCTGCGGCGATGGCACCGGGCATGATCTGGTGGAGAGGATCGCCCAGGATGTCGGCGAAACATCCAGTCTCCTCTATCTTGCCGGCAATCCGCGTTCGCCGGATTTGGAGGACGGGTTACACGCCCGCGACATCGCCTGCAAAACGATCGAGATCTACCGGATGGTCAAGGTCGGCTACCGGACCGAGATCATCGAACCGCTTCTGACCCGCCCGGCGGCCGACGCAGTCCTTCTCTATTCGCGCCACAACGCCGCGCTGTTCTTCGAACTCGTGCAGCCGTTTGCAGCCTCGATCGAACATTTGCAGGTCATCTGCCTCAGCAAAAACGTCGCTACCGCGGTGCCTGAAAAATTTCATCCTGCTATCTTCGTCGCTGAAACACCCGACGAAGACGCACTTTTCGCGTTTCTTTCACCATAGTGCCAAGCCAAATTCTCTCGCTCCCCTTTCCTTACCCTGCCCCACCAACTACTTTCCCTGAGCAGATGCGAAAAGAGGTCGAGATGGTAACGGAAAAACCACCCCGCCGATCGATGGCGGAGAAAGAACCGGTCACGATCGACCTGACGGCCGATGGCGCTGGCGTGGTGGCCGAGCCCGTGCGCAGCCATGACAGCGACATCCCGGAAACCGCTTCGGAAAAAGTCGAAGCTTCTGAGACGACGGATGCCATCCCGCTGGCCGGCGAGCCGGTGACATCGACCGTGCCTGAAGAGACCGACACGTCCCACGTGATCGGCCAGCCGGATAGCTCCCATGGGCGAGACGAGCCAGGTGTGACGGGAACAGCCGATCCGGTTGTGACCGAGCCGGACGCGCCGATTGCGACAGACGCTGCTCGTGACGCTGCCCCCTCGCCGACCGAGGAATTCACCCCGTCGCCCACGCCCGGTTTTGACGAACCTGCCGCTAAGCATGAAACCTTTGACAAGGCATCGGACGCCCAGCCAGCCACCCGCTCCGGTGGGACCTCGGCGTCCACGCTGATTGCTGCCGGCATTTTCGGCGGCATCGTCGCGCTTCTGCTGGCGGGCAGCATGCAGTATGCCGGTTATCTTCCGTCATCGACCCCCGCAGCATCCGGCTCGGCCGAACTGTCGGACGAAGTCGAAGCTCTTCGCCAGGATATCCAGACGCTGCGCAGCCAGCCGGCGTCTCCCGATACGGAACTCGCAAGCCGCGTTCAGGCGCTGGAAAGTTCTGTCGCGCAGAATTCCGGCGGTCCGACCGAAGAAAGCTTGAATGCCCTCCAGCAGCAGCTGGCAGACACCAAGGCTGCGGCAGCCACGCAGACGGCCGAGCTTTCCCGCCGGCTCGAAGCGGCTGAGGCCCAGATCAACGATCGCGGCCCGGAACAGCAGGTTGCCCGCGCCGTCGCTGCCGCTGGCCTCAAGGCCGCCATCGATCGCGGCGGCTCGTTCGAGGCAGAGCTTCAGGCCTATACGAACATTGCCGGCGACGATCCCGCGATCGCCGAGCTCAAGACATTCGCCGCAGACGGCGCGCCGTCGCGTGAACAGCTGCAGAGCGAGTTTCCCGCCGTCGCGGATGGGATCATCCAGGCGTCTGTGCCTGCAGATCCGGACCAGGGCATTGCCGGCCGGCTTCTGTCCTCCGCCATGTCGGTGGTGAAGGTTCGCCGCGTCGGCGATGTCGAGGGTGACACGGTCGACGCGATCGTCTCACGCATCGAGGACCGGTTGCGCAGCGGCGACCTGCAGGCTGCCGCCCAGCAGTGGGATACGCTGCCGGAAGCCGCAAAATCGGCGTCTACCGAGTTCAAGCGGAAGCTGGATGCGCGGGTACAGGTTGAAAATCTCGTGAGCGGAACTCTTTCGCGCGCGCTTGCTGGCACGAAATCAGGCTCTTAAGGCTGAAGAAGAAAGAAACGGATGATCATCAGGCTCTTCATTTTTCTTCTCGTGGTTCTGGGCCTCGGCTGGGGCTTTTCTTGGATTGCGGATCGCCCAGGGCTGATCTCGATCACCTGGCAGGACCATCTGATCGAAACCAGCATCATGGTAGCCGCTTCCATGGTCGTGGCGCTGATCGCGGCCGTCATGATCGTCTGGTGGGTCATCGGCGTCATCTGGACGTCGCCGCTCTCGGTGCGTCGCTATTTCCGCACCCGCAAGCGTGACCGCGGCTATCAGGCGCTCTCGACCGGCCTGATCGCAGCCGGTGCCGGCAATGCCGTTCTTGCCCGCAAGATGAGCATCCGCACGCGTGGCCTGCTCAGCGCCGATCAGGAACCGCTCATTCACCTTCTGGAAGCCCAGGCCGCCCTGATCGAGGGGCGCCATGCCGACGCACGCGCCAAGTTCGAACAGATGGCCGAAGATCCGGAGACCCGGGAACTCGGTCTGCGCGGCCTCTACATGGAAGCACGCCGTCTCGGCGCCAACGAAGCTGCTCGCCAGTATGCCGAAAAAGCCGTCGAACATGCGCCCTACCTACCCTGGGCAGCCCAGGCGACGCTCGAATCGCGCAGCCAGTCCGGCCGTTGGGACGAGGCCATCCAGCTACTCGATCAACAGCGGGCGGCAAGCGTGCTCGAACGCGGCGAAGCCGAGCGCTTGAAAGCCGTTCTTCTGACCGCCAAGGCGAGCGAACGCTTGGAAGGCGACCCGAACGGTGCCCGCGAAGATGCAAAGGCCGCATTGAAACTAGCCAAGGGCCTCGTGCCCGCCGCGATCATCGCTGCCAAGGCCTATCTGCGCGAAGACAATATCCGCAAGGCAGCGGGCATCCTCGAGAGCGCCTGGAAGATCGAGCCGCATCCAGATCTCGGCCGCACCTATGTGCGCGCCCGCAGCGGCGATAGCACGCTTGACCGTCTGAAGCGTGCCGAAAAGCTCGAAGCGCTGCGTCCCAACAACATCGAATCGCTGCTGGTCGTCGCGCAGGCAGCTCTCGATGCCCAGCAGTTCCCCAAGGCGCGCGCCAAGGCGGAAGCTGCAGCCCGCATGCAGTCGCGTGAGGCCGCCTATCTCCTGCTGGCCGATATCGAGGAAGCGGAAACCGGCGATCAGGGCCGCGTCCGTCACTGGATGGCGCAGGCACTGCGTGCTGGCCGTGATCCTGCCTGGGTTGCCGACGGTATCGTTTCGGACAAATGGTTGCCGCTTTCGCCGGTCACAGGACGTCTTGATGCCTTCGAATGGAAAGTCCCGTTCGGCCAGATCGAAGGACCCGTGGAAGACGGCACCCTGGCCGCAGACGAGGCGATCGCAACGCTTCCGGCAATCACGATTCGCGAAGACGTCACGCCGGCTGTCGAAACACCGGAAAACGAGAGCACCAATCAGGTTGCTGCAGACATGCAGCCCGTTGTAGTGCCTCAGGAAGACTTAGCTGTTGCAGCAAAAACACCTACGGCCACGAATGTGACAGCGGAGCAGCCTCCGGAGGCAGAAAAGCAGGACGAGACCGTTCCCTTTTTCGGTCGTCCGCCCGATGATCCCGGTGTCAAGGACGCAAGTGCCGAGAAGTCTCCCACGAGGCTGAGGCTTTATTAGAAAAACCGGAGAAGGCCTAGATTACATATGCTCGATCGCATCCAGGCCTTCCTCCACACGCTGACAGCCCCGCACCATACGGATGAATTTGCGCCAGACGACCCGCGCGTTGCGTTCGTGGCGCTCTGTTTCCAGGTCATGGAAGCCGATGGCAACATGTCCGAGGAAGAGCAGCAGAAATTCCGCGATCTGATGCGCGATCGTTACGATCTGAGCCCGGAAGGGTTGCAGTCGCTGATCGAGGCGGGCCGGCAGGCTGGAAGCGAAGCCGTCGACTATTACCGGTTCACCTCGGATCTCAGAAAGCATCTGGTTGACGAAGAGGACCGGATCGAGCTTCTCGGCATTCTCTGGGATATCGTCTATGCGGACGGGCAGCGCAGCGAGATCGAGGATCATGTGATCTGGCGGATCGCCGATCTCTTGGGCGTCTCTGCCCGTGATCGGGTTCTGCAGCGGCAGGAGGCGGCCGCGTGCACCTCGTCTCATCCGGTCGCAGGGGAAGAGGAAGAAAAGGTTTAGCCAGGAACGCTCCAGGACGTGACGTCATGAGAACCCCTTCCCGCCCATCCTCTAAACTCCCGATCCTCGCGATCCTGCATCAGGAAACCTCGTCCACTGGTCGCGTCGGCCAGATGCTGGTCGACAAGGGCTTTGCGCTGGATATCCGCCGGCCCGCTCTCGGCGATCCCCTCCCCGACACGATGTCCGGCCACGCAGGCGCCGTCGTCTTCGGCGGTCCGATGAGCGCCAACGACCCGGACCCGTTCATCAAGACGGAAATCGACTGGATCGACGTGCCGCTGAAGGAGAACAAGCCGTATCTTGGCATCTGCCTCGGCGCCCAGATGCTTGTGCGCAATCTCGGCGGCCGCGTCGGGCCGCTGAAGGGCGAAGTGACCGAGATCGGCTGGTATCCGCTGCGCGCCACCGAACACGGCCGGCTTCTCATGCACTGGCCGAAAATGGTCTACCACTTCCATCGCGAAGGCTTCGACGTGCCGCGCGGCGCAAAGCTTCTGGCAGAAGGCGACGCCTATCCGCATCAGGCGATCCGCTACGGCGAGAATGCCTGGGGCGTGCAGTTCCATGCGGAACTCACCCGCGCCATGATGCATCGATGGGTGGTGCACGGCGCCGAACGCTTCGGCATGCCGAATGCCCAGCAGGGAAACCAGCATCTGGAAGGACGGATGATCTTCGACCACGCGTTGAAGGACTGGCTGTGGACCTTCCTCGACATCGTCTTCGACCGGCCAGCCGCAGAGGCAAGCCGACCGGCCGTGCCAGCCTATCCCGCACCGATCAACGGATAGCTCAGCGCTGCGGCGCTTCGAGATTGTCGATCTTGCGCAGCTTCGGAAAGCCGAGCGACCAGATGACCGCAACCGCCAGTGTGCCGATGCCGCCGATGACGACGGCAGGGACCGCGCCGAAAGCATGCGCCATGGTTCCGGCCCGGAACTCGCCCAGCTCGTTCGAGGCGCCGACGAACACCATGTTGACGGCGTTCACACGGCCGCGAACCTCATCAGGCGTCCAGAGCGCGATCAGCGTCTCACGCACATAGACGGAGATCATGTCGGCCGCACCCATCAGCATCAAGGCCGCAATCGAGATCCACGGAGTGGCCGACAGGCCGAAGATCAGCGTGCCCAACCCGAACAGCGCTACGCCGATGAACATCGCCGTGCCCGCATGGTGGCGGATCGGATGGATGGCAAGCCAGACCGCAACGCCGATCGCGCCGATGCCGGGCGCAGCACGCAGCAGGCCGAGGCCCCAGGGGCCAAGCTCCAGCACGTCGCGGGCAAAGATCGGCATCAGCGCCACGGCGCCACCGAGCAGCACAGCAAACAGATCGAGCGAGATCGCACCGAGCACGATCTTCTCGCCGGCGATGAAGCGGAAACCGGCCAGCATCTCGTCCCAGCTGACTTTGGAGGCAGGTGTACGCTGCGCCGGCTTCGGGATCAGGAAGACGAGGATGGCGGCGACCGTCATCAGAAAACAGGCGACCGAATAGGCTGCAATCGAACTCGCGCCATAGAGTAGCCCGCCGAATACCGGTCCGAGGATCGATGCCGTCTGCCAGGAGGATGAATTCCAGGCGATCGCATTGGGAAGGTCTTCTTCCGGCACGAGGTTCGGTCCCAGCGACTGCACCGCCGGCCCCATGAAGGCGCGTTCGATGCCGAACACGACGAGGATCGAAAACACGAGCCACGGCGTGAAGGAGTCGGTGATGGTGAGCGCCAAAAGCGCCGCCGAACACAGTCCGCCGACGACCATGCAGATCGCCATGATCATGCGTCGGTTGTAGCGATCGGCGACCGATCCCGTCACCAGGATCAAAAGCAGCGACGGCAGAAACTGGAAGAGCCCGATCAGACCGAGATAGAGAGGATTGCGCGTCTCGTCATACATCTGCCAGCCGACGGAGACGCTGACAATCTGGATCGCGAAGGCTGCGAAGAACCGGCTGAGAAAGAAACGCGTATAAGCTGCGTGACGAAAGGCGGCGAAGCGATCACCCGATGTGGGTATGGACATGGAACCTGTACTTTCAGCGAAGCCGGAAACCCACGATATGCACACGCCGCCGTTAAACATCCTGCGACGCGGGCCATAGACGGCACTTGCCCGTTAGTTCGCCAATGTCTACATGTCTGTCAACAAAGAAATGGAGACGTGAATGCTCGCCCTGTTTCAGACCATTGACTTGGCCTTGAACCTTTACACCTGGATCTTGATCGCCAGCGCCATCTTTTCATGGCTCTTCGCCTTCAACGTGATCAATTCGAGCAACCAGTTTGTCGATGCAATCGGCCGGTTTCTCTTCAATGTCACCGAGCCCGTTCTCGCGCCGATCCGCCGGGTCATGCCGAACCTCGGTGGTATCGACATTTCGCCGATCATCGTGCTTCTGATCATCTTCTTCATTCGCTCGCTGATGTGGACCTCGATCTATCCTGCTCTCGCAGGCTGAAGCCAAAGACTTTCAGCACGGACACGGTCGGCCCGCGGTGGGAAATTTCCCGCGCGGGCCGTTTTTGTTTTGGGCTTACGAGCTGAAACAAAAAATCCCCCGGCTCGAGACGAACCGGAGGATTTTGGAAGCGATCAGCGGTAAAGATTATTTCTGAGCGTTGAAGCGTTCGATCGCCGCGACGATCATTTTCTTGGCGACATCAACGTCCTTCCAGCCTTCGATCTTCACCCACTTGCCGGGCTCCAGATCCTTGTAATGCGTGAAGAAGTGCTCGATCTGCTTCAGCGTGATTTCTGGCATATCGGTGTAGTTCTTGATCTTGTCGTAGCGCTGGGTCAGCTTCGGAACCGGCACGGCAATGATCTTCTCGTCCTTGCCGCCGTCGTCTTCCATCACCATCACGCCGATCGGGCGGACATTGATGACGCAACCGGGAACCAGCGGGCGGGTGTTGCAGATCAGAACGTCGATCGGATCACCATCCTCGGACAGCGTATGCGGCACGAAGCCGTAATTGCCCGGATAGGTCATCGGTGTGTACAGGAAACGGTCGACGATCAGCGCGCCGGCTTCCTTGTCCATCTCGTACTTGATGGGCTGGCCGCCGACAGGTACTTCAACGATTACGTTGACGTCTTCAGGCGGATTCTTGCCAACAGAAATTGCATCGATGCGCATAGTCTTCCCCGATGAGGTTTACGAACTTGTGAACCGTCGATAGCGGGAATTGGCTGGCAAGGCAACACAGGTTTGCCGCCAAGGTTAAGTCGTGGCGCACCTTTCCGCCCCGAAGTCAGTGCCAGACGAAACCAATCTTCTTCAGGGACTTTCCGTCGAAGTCCTCCATGCCCTCTGCAAGATCCGCCCCGCCATAGGATCGCAGAAAGCGGACGGCATGCTCGCTGTCTTCCAGGCACCAGACGACCAAGCCCTTGCAGCCAAGCGATTTCAGCAGCCTGCGGCTTTCGCCGAACAGGCGGCGGCCAAGGCCGACGCCCTGATATTCCGGGCGCAGGTAGATCTCGTAGATCTCGCCGTCATAGGGAAGCGCACGGGCGCGGTTGAGGCCGATCGTCGCATAACCCGCGATAACGCCACCGATATCCAGAACCAGAAGCGTCGCCGGCCCGCGGACGGCCTTGCGCCACCACCCCTCGCCGCGGCGCTCCAGCATCTGGATCAGCGGCTTGTGCGGAATGAGGCCGGCATAGGCTTGCGACCATGCCTGGCGGTGCACCTCGGAGATAGCCGGGGCGTCTTGCGGCTCCGCACGCCTGACATCGATCGATAACGTTTTCATAACGCGATTCTAGGTCCTGCCATGGGCTCTCCGCCATTCCCGAGACCCGGGTAAAGTGGATTGCCCACAAGCTTCTCATGTGGACGATGGCAAGGAGGTTAACGCATTTTTTACCTTCGCCACAAGCGTGGCCCAGACCAAGCCACAAAAAAACCCCGGCATTTCTGCCGGGGTCTTGGATGGTCTCAGAAGCGCGCTGTTAGAGAGCGGCCTTCGACTTGTCGAAGCGCTTGCGGTCGTTTGCGTCGAGATAGATCTTGCGCAGGCGGATCGACTTCGGCGTGACTTCCATCAGCTCGTCGTCCTGGATCCAGGACAGCGCGCGGTCGAGCGTCATGCGGATCGGCGGCGTCAGGCGAACAGCTTCGTCCTTGCCGGCCGAGCGGATGTTGGTCAGCTGCTTGCCCTTGAGAACGTTGACTTCGAGGTCGTTGTCGCGGGTATGGATGCCGATGATCATGCCGGCATAGACCTTTTCGCCTGGCTCGATGATCATCGGGCCACGGTCTTCCAGGTTGAACATCGCGTAGGCGACGGCTTCACCGGACTGGTTCGACAGGAGAACGCCGTTAACGCGACCGACGATCGCACCCTTGTAAGGCTGGTAGTCGTGGAACAGGCGGTTCATGATCGCCGTGCCGCGCGTGTCTGTCAGCAGTTCCGACTGGTAGCCGATCAGGCCGCGCGTCGGCGCGTAGAATACCAGGCGAACGCGGCTGCCGCCGGACGGACGAAGCTCGACCATCTCGGCCTTGCGCTCGGACATCTTCTGCACGACGATACCGGAATGCTCTTCGTCGACGTCGATCACGACTTCTTCGATCGGCTCCAGCGTCTGGCCGGTTGCTTCATCCTTGTGCATAACGACGCGCGGACGCGAAACGGCAAGCTCGAAGCCTTCGCGACGCATGGTCTCGATCAGAACGGCAAGCTGCAATTCGCCGCGGCCGGAAACGAAGAACGAATCCTTGCCGTCAGACTCTTCGATCTTCAGCGCAACGTTGCCTTCGGCTTCCTTGAACAGGCGGTCACGAATGACGCGGCTGGTAACCTTGTCGCCTTCGGTGCCGGCAAGCGGGCTGTCGTTGACGAGGAAGGACATGGTAACGGTCGGCGGATCGATCGGCTGCGCCGTCATCGCTTCGGTGACCGCAGGATCGCAGAACGTGTCGGCAACCGTGCCCTTGGAAAGGCCGGCGATGGCGACGATGTCACCTGCATGGGCTTCTTCGATCGGCTGACGCTCGATGCCGCGGAATGCGAGGATCTTCGAGATACGGCCGGTTTCAACGGTCTTGCCGTCCTGCGACAGAACCTTGACGGCCTGGTTCGGCTTGATCGAGCCGGATGCGATGCGGCCAGTGATGAGACGACCGAGGAAGGGGTTGGCTTCGAGAAGCGTACCGATCATGCGGAACGGGCCTTCGCCGACATTCGGCTCCGGAACGTGCTTCAGGACCAGATCGAGCAGTGGTGCAAGACCTTCATCCTTCGGACCTTCTGGGTTAACGTTCATCCAGCCATCGCGACCCGAACCGTAGAGGATCGGGAAGTCGAGCTGCTCGTCGGTGGCGTCGAGGTTCGCGAACAGGTCGAAGACTTCGTTGATGACTTCTTCGTGGCGACCGTCCGGACGGTCGATCTTGTTGATCGCGACGATCGGGCGAAGACCGACCTTCAGCGCCTTACCGACCACGAACTTGGTCTGCGGCATCGGGCCTTCCGAGCTATCGACCAGAACGATGGCGCCATCCACCATCGACAGGATGCGCTCGACTTCGCCACCGAAGTCGGCGTGGCCGGGAGTGTCGACGATGTTGATGCGAACACCCTTCCACTCGACCGAAGTTGCCTTGGCGAGAATGGTGATGCCGCGTTCTTTTTCGAGGTCGTTCGAGTCCATCATGCGCTCGACGGTGCGCTGATTGTCGCGGAACGAGCCGGACTGCTTCAGAAGTTCATCGACAAGGGTCGTTTTGCCGTGGTCGACGTGCGCGATAATCGCGATATTCCGCATAGCCATTTTTAGATCTCGGATGTTTCGGGGCGCAGATCGACGGACCGCACCTATTTCGTTGGCGCGCTCATACCCTGTTTTTCGCAAATGCGAAAGGGGGCGAGCGCGATCTG